>Ga0068860_100000203_pt1 | contig 94032 bp, 91 predicted proteins | sample KBSSwiS32_FD_66597 | JGI IMG/M metagenome (GOLD analysis project Ga0068860, IMG submission 66597) | Switchgrass rhizosphere microbial communities from Kellogg Biological Station, Michigan, USA - KBS Switchgrass S3-2 | ecosystem: Host-associated > Plants > Roots > Rhizosphere > Soil ... | reverse complement strand
CCGGCTGGCCTTCTGGAAGATGTAGCACTCCTCGTTGGTGTTCTGCGCGCCGCCGAGGAAGGCGATGGCGTCCGTGCGGTTCACGGGAACTTCCGAGCCCATCTCCTGCGGTGGTTTCGCGCCCGCTTCCCTTCCGATCGCGTCCTTGTTGGCGACGTGGTCCTTGACCACCAGCTTCTCGGTCGCGATCCAGGTCTCGTCGCGGACCTTCTTGATCTTCCGGGCGATCTTCTCGGCCGCGTCCTTCCACTCCATCTCTTCCCAGTGGTCGCTCCCCGGCGCCCGGTACATCGGCTTCGTCAGGCGATTGGGGGAGGCGTGCGTCGCGAACATGGAGATGCCCTTGACGCACAGGGAGCCGCGGCTGACGATGTGGTCGTAGTCGCCCTCCATCTTGATCAGCTTGCCGTCGCGGACCGCGGCGACCATTCCGCAGCCGCACGAGCAGAAGTTGCAGGAGGTGGTGAACTCGTTGATCTCCGAGAGCTTGAGGTCCTTCGTCGCGGCGCGCATCGCCGCGACGTCGAGGAGACCGCCGAGCGCGAGCCCGGCGCTTCCGCGGAGCGTCAGCTTGAGAAGGTCCCGGCGGTTGACGCCGGTCAGCGGCTGCGGCGGCGAGGAGCTCGGGTGCTCATCCATTCTGTTGCCCCCATGTTGCAGGCGATGGGCGATTCAGATCTCCGAGGGCAAGACGGTGGCCCTCGCAAATCTGCGCAGCCCGTCGCGCGGCGAACGAATCCAGAGCCGACAACTGCGAGACAATCTACAGGAGTCTCGATCCGCAGGCACTTGGACTTTGGGGCAAGGGCCGGACGTCGATGCTCCACAGCGCCGCAGCCAGACGAGGTCACTCGAGTCCCCTAACGGGGACAAGCGTCTTGCGGGAGTCACTAGAATGAATCGCCGGAGGAGTGGCCGAGCGGTTTATGCCGACCACCAGAGGCGGACCCCCGGCAGTAGGCGGCGCCGTCCGCAGGACGGCGACAAGGCGGGCGGTCGGAGACCACCGCCCCGCCGAGAGGCTGATTGAGCGACACTTGTTTAGGCTGAAATTCCGGAGGAGTGGCCGAGTGGTTGAAGGCGACGGTCTTGAAAACCGTTGTACCGGAAACGGTACCAGGGGTTCGAATCCCTTCTCCTCCGCCAAACAATGAAAGAACCGAGGAATCCGGGGATTCGACCCGACCACCGCGGGCAGACCCACGGCAGCAGGGAACGCTGCGTCGAAGCGCGGTGTTGATCCCTCCTCCTCCGCCAGTTTCCTCGAGCGAGGCAACAGAGAGTTCATGACTCTTCCCGCGGGAACCCGGCTTGGCCCGTACGTGGTCGTCGCGCCCCTCGGCGCCGGCGGCATGGGCGAGGTCTACCGGGCGCGAGACGAGCGGCTCGGCCGCGAAGTCGCGATCAAAGTCCTCCCGGCCGAGCTCGCCGCGAACGCGGAGCGGCTGCGGCGCTTCGAGAAGGAGGCGCGCTCCGCCTCGGCCCTGAGCCATCCCAACATCGTCACGGTCTTCGACATCGGCGCGACCGACGGCGTCTCCTGGATCGCGATGGAGCGGGTCGAGGGCGAGACGCTCCGAAGGCTACTCGCGAACGGCGCACTTCCTCTCAAGCGCCTGCTCGTGATCGCCGCGCAGATCGCCGACGGCCTGGCCAAGGCGCATGCGACGGCCATCGTCCACCGGGATCTCAAGCCCGAGAACGTCATGGTCAGCCGCGACGGCGTGGTCAAGATCCTCGACTTCGGCCTCGCCAAGCTGGTCTCCCCGAGCGGCGAGAGCGAGGAGCGGACGCAGTCTCCGACGGTCTCCGCCGCAACCGAGGCCGGCGTCATTCTCGGGACCGTCGGCTACATGTCGCCCGAGCAGGCGCTCGGCGAGCCGCTCGACTTCCGCTCGGACCAGTTCTCTCTCGGTTCGATCCTCTACGAGATGGCGACCGGACGACGGGCGTTCGCGCGGCCGAGCGCGCCCGAGACGATGGCGGCGATCATCCGAGAGGAGCCCGAGCCTCTCGCGACCGCCGCCCCGGATTCTCCGATTCCATTCCGCTGGATCGTCGAGCGCTGCCTCGCGAAGGACCACGAGGAGCGTTACGCCTCGACTCGAGACCTCGCCCGCGACCTCGCGCGCCTGCGCGACGGGTTGACCGACGGCAGCCTGTCCGGAGCCTCGGCAGCCATCGCGGCGCCGAGGAAGGGCTCGCGGCTGAGTGGCGCGCTCGGAATCGCGGGCCTCATGGTGGGCGCCGCCATCGCCGCGTTCGCCGTGCGGCATGGCTCCCGCCCGGCGCCCACGACGTATCGGCCGCTCAGCTTCCACCGCGGCGCAATCGGCAACGCGCGGATCGCGCCGGACGGGAAGACGATCCTCTACTCCGCGGCCTGGGAGGGCAAGCCCGCGCAGATCTACACGACGCGCGTCGACTCGCCGGAGTCGACGGCGCTTCCGCTGCCCAGCGCGGACCTGATGTCGATCTCGGCGACGGGAAAGCTCGCGATCCTCGTCCTGCACGGAAACGATCCCGCGGCGATCGCCGAGGTCTCGCTCGCCGGCGGCGCGCCGCGCGAGCTCGTGGCGGCCGACCCTCCGGAGGCGCTCCAGTTCTCTCCCCAGGTCGCCGATTACGCTCCGGGCGAGGAACGGCTCGCGATCGTCCGAAAGGGGGCGCTCGAGTTCCCGATCGGGAAGATCCTTCTCCCGGCTCCTGCCGACGGGCACGTCATCGCACTGCGGTTCCTGCCGGACGGCAGGCAGCTGGCCTACGCCGTCGCGAGGGGTCCGAGCGACCAGGCCCTGGGAATCGTGGATCTCGCCGGCAAGTCCAGGATCCTGACCTCGGGCTGGGAAATCCTCTCTTCGATCGCCTGGAACCCCGTCGCGAAGGAGATCTGGTTCTCGGGACGCAAGAAGACGAACCACATCGGCGTCGTCGAGCTCCACGCCGTCTCGTTGTCCGGCAAGGAACGACTCGTCGCCCAGAACCCGCAATTGATCATCGTTCAGGACGTCGCGCCGGACGGCCGCGTCCTCGCCCGGAGCGACGACTGGCCGGAGACGATGATGTGCCTTCCGCCGGGTGCGCCGCGCGAGGTCGACCTGACCTGGTTCGACTTCTCCCAGGGCGCCGCGCTCTCGGCGGACGGGAAGGACCTCCTGTTCCTGGAGGGCGGCGCGGGAGCGGGCGCCACCGGCGGTGTCTACATGCGCAAGACCGACGGCTCGACGCCGGCGGTCCGGCTCGCCGACGGCTGGTACAACGTGGCGCTCTCCCCCGACAAGAAGTGGGCGGCGCAGATCCTGCCGGACCGCCTGGCTGTGATTCCGGTCGGGCCGGGCGAGACGACGTCGATCCAGGACAAGGGCTTCGCCTACCGGAAGGTGCTCTGGTCCCCCGACAGCAAGACGCTCTTCGTCTCGGCGACGACGTCCGGCCATGGCCCGCGGCTCTTCGCGCGAGACGTGGCGAGCGGACCGCCACGGCCGGTGACGCCCGAGGGGACCGTCGGCGCACAGCTCTCGCCCGACGGAAAGTTCGTGGCCGCCGCGGATGCGAAGACGAACGCGTGGGCGGTCTACCCGCTCGACGGCGGCGAACCCCGGCCGTTGCCCAATCTGAAACTGAGCGACGGCGAGACCGGCCTCGGGCTCGACGAAAGGGGCCAGGGCCTCTACGTCGCCTCCGGCGATCCCACGGTCCGCATCGACCACGTCGACCTCGCGACGGGCAAGCGGGAATTCGTCCGGGAGATCCGCCCCGCCGACACGACCGGCGTTGCGTCCATCTCGAGCGTCCTGCTCACGCCCGATGGCAAGAGCTACTGCTACAGTTTCATGCGCGGCCTGTCGCGCCTGTACGTCGTCGAGGGTCTCCGTTGAGGCGCCTCGCGGCCATGCTCGCGGCGGCGGCGCTCGCAAGCGGCTGCTCCTCGATCTGGAGCCGCGGCTTCGTCGAGGACGAGCAGGGCCGGGTCGTCGCGAGGGCGTCCGTGCGCGTCACGAGTGCCGCCGGCTCGGGTACCGTCCTCGACACGGCGACCGACGAGTTCGGATGCTTCCTCTTCGGCCGGGTTCCCCCGAAGGGCGAGCGCCGCTTCCGCCTCGAGGTCGGGGCGCCGGGCTACGATCCCGCGACCTTCGACTTCGAGCTGCAGACGCCCATCCTCATCGCCAGGCTCGCGAAGCCGGATTCGGGAGCTCGGAGCGATACCCACGCGGCGAGCGGCGAGGAGCGCGAGAAGAAATGGGAGACCTGGTGCAATCCACCCCTGCCGCCCGGCTCCCAGCAGCTCGCGCCGTGATGCAACGCCTCGGTCCCGGGACGTGTTGAGGGAAGCGTGAGCGCGACGACTTCCTTCCACGTCTTCGACACCGCGATCGGCGCCTGCGGCCTCGCCTGGGGCGAGCGGGGCATCACGCATGCCTGGCTCCCCGACCGCGACGCCTCCGCCCTGCGCGGCCGCATCGCCCGCCGGCTTCCGGACGCCCGCGAGGCGCCCGCCCCCGAGGAGATCCGCCCGGCGATCGACGGCATCGTCGGACTTCTCGCAGGCGCCGCGACCGATCTCTCGCGCGTGCCCCTCGACCTCGACGGCGTCCCCGAGTTCCACCGCCGCGTCTACGGCCTCGCGCGCGAGATCCCGGCCGGCGAAACGCTCTCCTACGGCGAGATCGCGCGGCGCCTCGGCGACCCCTCGCGGGCGCGCGCCGTCGGCGTGGCGCTCGGGGCGAACCCGATCCCGATCCTCATCCCCTGCCACCGGGTGCTCGCGGCGAACGGCCGGACCGGCGGCTTCTCCGCGCCCGGCGGCGTCTCGACCAAGCTGCGGCTCCTCGAGATCGAGGGTGCGCAGGCCAACGCGATCCCCACGCTGTTCACCGAACCCGCCGGCTGACTCAGGCGACGCCGGCGCGAACCTGGCCGCGGCCCGCGCGCTTTCCTTCGTAGAGCGCCCGGTCAGCCACCTCGAAGAGGTCGTCCTTCGCCGTGCCGCGCGACGACGCGACCCCGATCGTGGCGGAGACCGTCTTCTCCCGGCCGTCGACGCGGACGGGCCGGGCGCGCAGCCGATCCAGAATGTTTTCGGCGCGGTGCCGCGCCGTCTCCGCGTTCGCTCCCGGCATCAGGAGCGCGAACTCGTCGCCGCCCCACCGCGCGGCGAGGTCGCCGGCGCGCTTGAGGTCGTCCACGACGCCGGCGACGTGCCGCAGGACGGCGCTCCCGAAGGAGTGCCCGAGCTCGTCGTTCAGCCCCTTCAGCTGATCGACGTCGATCATCAGGAGCGACAGCGGATCCCCCGACCGCGCCGCGTTCTCGACCGAGCGAGCGTAGTGGCGCCGAAACGTGTCGGCGTTCGCCAGGCGGGTCAGGGGATCGAGCTCCGAGAGCTGCCGGTAGAGATCGCGCCCGCGGCGCAGCCGCTCGGCGAGCCTTCCGGCGGCGAACCCCGCGGCCGCGAACACGATGCAGGTTCCGAACAGCTGATAGAGGTAGTAGAACGAATGCGCGCGCAGCTCCTCGACGGCGTTCGCGCCCGAGAGCACGCGGAGGAATAGCGCGCCCGCCGGTCCTCCCAGACCGAGGACTGCGCCGATGACCGCGAATCGCGTCGCGAAGGATCCGCCCCGCGGGCGGGCCGAGGCCGGCGGACTCATACGCGAACGGATGTTACCTGCGGCAGGATCCGTTCCACGTCCTCCCGGCGGCACAGCTCCGTGCCGGGATTCATCACCGACGCCGCGGCCGCGGCAACGCCGAAGCGGATCGCGTCGCGGATCGACGCGCCGGAGTCGAGCCTCCAGGCGATCCCGGCGAGCATCGAATCGCCCGCTCCCACGGTGCTCCGAACCGGAACCGTCGGCGCGACCCAGCGCTCGCGCTCGCGCGCCGTCACCAGCAGAGCCCCGGCGCCTCCGAGAGAGAGGACGATCGCGTCGCACCGCCCTTCGCCGACCAGACGCGAGCACTCGAGGATCAGGTGGGATTCCTCCGCGCCGCAGAGGCCCGTCAGGCCCTGGAACTCGCTCAGGCTCGGCTTGACGAGAAAGACGCCCGCGGAGAGGGCGGCCCGGAGCCCCTCGCCCGACGCGTCGAGGAGAAGGCGGGAGCCGCGGTTCCGCACGATCGCCGCCAGGCGCGCGTAGAAGTCGACGGGCACTCCGGGAGCCAGGCTCCCGCTTCCCACGACCAGGCGCGGGAACGGGTCGATCGTCTCGATCCGTGCGAGGCACGCCTCCCACTCCGGCTCGGCCAGGGAAGGCCCGGGAAACACGAACCGGAACTGGCGTCCCGTGGACTCCTCGAACACGTTCAGGTTCTGCCGCGTCCACGAGCCGATCGAGAGACGGCTCTGGCGGATGCCCTCGGCCGCGAGCAGGCGCTCGAGCGAGGCTCCCGTGGCTCCCCCCGCCGGATAGACCGCGAGCGCGTCGCCGCCGAAGCGTCGAATCGCACGGGCCACGTTGATCCCGCCGCCGCCGGGTTCGTGGCGGGGAAACCCGCAGCGCAGCTTGCGGTCCGCGACGACCCGATCCACGGACGCGCTCTCGTCCACGCACGGGTTGACGGTGAGCGTGACGATGGACGGGGCCGCTCGATCCGCCGCGACGGACATGGTTCCCGCCCGCGATCGCGTCAGGGCGCGGACCGTCGCCTCGCGACGGACCGGCGACGGCGGCTCCGCGAGGGCGGAGGTTTCTCGTCGGAGGCATACTCCTTGCGGAGCAGCGGCTCCGCGTACAGCTCCTCGCGCCGGTTCACGTAGAGCGCCTTGCGTTTGCGTTGTTCTCGCATCGTTCGCCTCCTAGGCCGCACGCACGGTCAGCACAGGGCACGGCGCCGTCGCCACGACCCGAGAGGCGACGCTCCCCAGGAGGAAGCGCGCCAGGCCCGTCCGGCCGTGCGTGCCGAGCACCAGGACGTCGGCGCGGCGTCCCCGCGCCGCCCGGGCGAGCGCCTCGTGGGGCGCGCCCCGCAGGAGGAGCGTCCGTCCGCGCACGCCCGCCTTCTGCGCGCGGGCCAGGAGCCGGCGGAGATGCTTCGCCGCGTCGGTGCGAATGGCGGCGTCCATCTCGTCGTAGATGCGCGGAAGCACGTATCCTTCGGGCGACAAGGGAAGCGCCGGCACGGCGACGTGCGCGATCCACAGCGCCGCGGAATTCGCCTTCGCGAGATCGAGGGCGCGCCGGAACGCGGGACGAGAGGCGGCCGAGAAATCCGTCGCCACCACGATGTTTCGAATGGGTTTCATGGAAATCTCCTTTTCGTCGCGGAACTCGAGAGTTCGGTCTCGAACCAAGACCAGTCTGCTGCCCGCGCGTCCCGAGCCGATGATGCAGATGCATCAAGTCGCCCAAAAACGAAAGCGGCCGAACGGACGGCCGCTTCCAGGCGCCGCGGGAGCGGCGCTTTCATCCGCCGACGCGGGTCAGGACGCGATCTTCACGTCCACCGTCTTGGACCGAGGCTTGTCCGTCTTGGGCAGGCACACCCGGAGAATCCCGTCCTTGAACTCCGCCTTCACTTTGCCTTCCTCCGCATCGGGCGGGACCGTGAACGTCCTCAGGAACGTTCCGTAGGCGCGCTCGATCCGATGGAACTTCTTGCCCTTCTCCTCCTTTTCCTGCTTACGCTCGCCCTGGAGAGTCAGGACGCCGTTTTCGATGGTGACCTTGACGTCCTCCTTCTTGACCTCCGGCAACTCGGCCTTGATGAGGTACTCCGTGTCGGTCTCCTGGATGTCGACCACCGGAGCCCAATCGGCGACCGTCAGGAGCTCCTTCCCGCCGCCGTTGCGGAAAGCCGCCCCGAATGAACGGTTGAGCCGGTCGAGCACGTCCTCCATCTCCCGGAACAGCGGAAACGTCGTCGGTTCGTAGCGGATCAGATTCATAACCACCTCCAGGCTTCACGATCGTCCGCCTCGACGAGAACGTCATGATGCAAGCGCATCAAAGAGAAAGCGGCCGGTTTCACCGGCCGCTTCCAGGCGCCGCAAGAGCGGCGCTCAGTGGCGCCCGCTGCGGTCAGGACGCGATCTTCACCTCCCGGACATTGGGGTGGGACCTGTCCGCGTTGGGCTCTTTCATGAGTCGAGGATCCTCCCGAGGCCCCGCCGCCGCATGATGCAACCTCATCATTTTCGACCTCGTGCTCAGCGGCTCGTCTCGCGGTCGAGCACCCGGAGGGCGTTCTCGAAGATCTCGTCGGCCTGCTCGGGGCTGTTGCCGATCGCGGTCAGGCCGACCTTGCCGTACTGCGACAGCGCCCCGATCATGTGGAAGAGCACGCCGGTCTCGGTGCCGTGGCTGTAATGGAGGCGGCTGATGGTCGTGATGTCGATGAGGTCCTCGGGGCACAAGCCGCGGTAGGCCTCCGACTTGAGGTTGTCCGTCGAGCGATAGAACTTCTCGAGGCCGCGAGGCGAGCGGAATGCGCCCGTCTCGGCGTCCAGCTGTCCGCCGGTCAGGAACTGCAGGGCCAGGAACGGATGCGTCGTGCCGCCGATGCGCAGGTTGATCTCGACGGCGTGCACGCCCCACTCGCCGTCCTCCGTTCGCCGGCCGACGACGAAGTCGACCCCGAACCGGCTCACGACGCCGTGGCGCGCGAGGACCGCGCCGATCGCGCGAGCCACGCGCTGGATCTCTCGCCGGTAGGGCTCCGCCGCCGGGAACCGGCAGCCGAGGTAGACCTGTTCCGACGGGCCGCCCATGATCTGGTCGTGACTGGACAGGAGGACGACCTCGCCCTGCGGGTCGATGCGGAGCTGGACGCTCGGCGACGTGATCCGCGGGTACTCGAGGTATTCCTCGACGATGCCTCCCATCTCGGCAAACCGGCGATAGTAGCGGTCCGTGGTCTCCCCCGGCACCGAGAACTCGAGATCGTTCAGGGAATCGCGGATCGCGCCCCGCCACGCGACCTTGGGATAGCGGAAGACGGCGTTCCCTTCGCCCGAGAAGCTGTCGTCGAACTTCAGGATCGCGCGGCGGGTCTCGGGACGGCGCTCCTTCAGCTCCACCAGAGCGGAGAGGACGTCGTCCTGCGAGCGGAGGTCCTCGAATCCTTCCGGGAACGGCACGTTCGCCTCGCGGAAGATCTTGCGGCTTCCCGACTTCGTGCCGAGCCCGTGGAGCGACGGGTCGACGCCGTTCAGCGGGATCCCGAGGAGAACGGCGAGCTTGCGCTCGAGCGGAGTCGAGTTGAAGACGGTCATGAAGGCGCGCGAGCGGTCGGCGATTCCGTAGCGGATGCGCTGGATCAGCCGCGGCCGCTCGAGGATCTTCTCGGTGAGGGACCGGGGCGAGGAGTCGTAGGCGCAGAGGAGCGTCAGCCGCGAGCGCGCGTGGCTCGCGGGGATTCCGGCGAGCAGCTGGAAGTAGTACTCGAGGATCAGCGGATGGATGGGTTCGGAGGTCACGTAGACCATGCGGGCCTGGGGATTGCGCAGGCGGATGAGCAGGAACAGCAGCCGCTCCTCGTAGAACGGCGCCGCCTCGAGCTTCGCGAGCTCCGCCTGGTCGAGCGTCAGAGACGGAATGACGACGGAGGTGTAGGGCTCCTCCTCCCGGGCGGAGAGCGCACTCCAGAGATCCAGGAGGCGCGGCTTCAACCGCTCGAACTCGGCGATCTCCTGCTCCGCAGTCAGGTCCCGCGCGAACGGCGGCTTGGGGATCACGGCCGGACGCGCACGAGCGCCGGGCGCCTGCAGCGGCCAACAGGGTTCGCCGCTCGGCGAGGGAGCCGCAGCGGCGAGGTTGGCGCGCACGTCGGCTTCATGGGCAGTTCCATCTTAGTCGCGGAGGCGGCGGCGGGGCTCCGGGACGCTCAGTAGAACGGCATCGCCACCGGCGCCGGCGTGAGGCCCCGGAGGCGGCGCCGCGGCTTCCGTTTCCAGGCGACGTAGGGCCTGGCCGCGAGTCGGAGAGCGCCGAGACCTCCCGCGTACAGCCACGAGGCGAGGCTCGGCCCGGCGAGGCCCGCGCACTCCTCCGGCTGCACGACGAGCGAGACGTCGATCGGGAGCACGCCGATCGGGAGCCGGGCCTTCCGGCACGCCTCCCAGAGGTGGGCGAAGACTTCGCGCATCGCCGACGGGGAGGCCGGCAGGGCGTCCTCGAGGGCGCTGCCGACCGTCGGACGAAAGATGCATACCGTCGGGAAGGCGCCCGCCGCGACGATGCGGTCGATGCCGCGCTTGGTCGCCTCGATCGGCTCGATGCCCGCGATGATCTCGCCCGACACGCGGCCGCGCCCGAGCCTGCGGGCCGTGTACTCCATGGCCTCGAAGAAGCCGTCCTGGCCCAGCGTCTGCGCCTTTCCGGGGCACATACGCGTGAAGTACTCGGGGTCCTCGAACTCGTAGCAGAAGGAGAAGTGATCCGCGCCGGCGTCGATCAGAGCGTCGTACTCGTGGAACTGGGCCCGAGGGACGGGGAACGCCTGCACGCCGATGAATCCGCCGACCTGCTCGCGCAGAGCCCGCACGAACGGCTCGCACTGCCGCGGCCCGTGAATCGGCTCGAGGCGCGCGACGTCCTCGAAGTGATAGCCGGTGTTGAGGTGCGTGAAGACCGAGCCCTCCTCGCGCGCCGCGAGCGCCACCTCGACGACGTCCTCCACCTTCTTGCGCTTCTCCTCCGCGACGCCGACGTTCTTCCCGGTCGTGCAGAACTTGCAGGCACGCGACGGCGAGGACGCCCAGAGGAGGCACCCGTTCGAGACGTACACGCCGAGGTAATTCCCCTGGAGCACCCCGATGCGGGGCATCGGGATTCCCGAGGACGTCGACTTTCGGTACCAGGCCGGCTCCGGAGGCAGGACGACGTCGTAGACGTCGTGCGTGCGCGTGTCGTGGATGAAGTAGCCCTGGTCTCCGTCGCCGCGCATGAGCCGCAGCGGCGAGGCCGTCGCGAAGCGCTCGCTGACGGGGACGTTGACCCAGATCGGCCGGGATCGTCCGCAGAGAAGGAGCTCGAGGCCGGACCCGAGGCCCGCACGCGTACGGGAGATCCTCCGTCCCTCCTCCGCGAGCAAACAGGATTCGTCGATCCGCATACCCCGACAGAACAGCTCGATCTCGAGCTCGACCGGTGAAAGCTTCGTCGTCATGGCATCAACCTATCGGCCGCGGGCCGCGCCTTTCATGATCCGAATCATCCCGGCGCGCGGATTTCGCTCTGTGATGCGTTTGGATCAATTCGGGGACGCCTTCGGGGACCCGTGCGGACAGCGTCCACACGGCTGCCCGGCGTCAGATCAGGTCGTTCTGGTAGGCGAAGACGACCGCGGCGAGCTTGGTGTGGACGTCCAGCTTCTGAAGGATGCTCTGGACGTGGTTTCGGACGGTGACCGGCGAGATGAAGAGCCGCTTGCCGACGGCCGCCGTGGGCAGCCCCTCCGCGAGGCAACGGAGGATCTCCTTCTCGCGCACCGTCAGCTCGATCGCCGCGGCATCCTTCGCGCCCATCGGCCAGAGCGGCGGACGCGGGTCGGCCTCCACCGCGAGACTGCGCTCGAGGGCGGAGGGCTTCTTCTTCCCGTCCCGGAGGACGTGGACGACGGTCGAGAGGGCGGGATGAAAGGACGGGATCGCGAACAGGGACACCTCGATCGTCTTACGCTTGCCCCCGGCCGCCTCCATCGAGAGCTGGAATCGGTGGACGGGATCCTTCGGCAGGTCGCGCGCCTGGTGGGCGACGGGACAGTTGCGGTAGCAGTAGACGTTGCCGTTCTCGTCGCGCCCCGCGACGACGTCGTAGCAGCGCTTGCCGAGCACGGAGCGGGCGGGCCGGCCCAGCAGCTCCTCGCACTTCTTGTTCCACAGAATGATCCGGTCGGAGGAGTCGATCGCGAAGACGGCCTCTCCGCTGCGGGCGATCCGGTCGAGGGCCTCCGATGACATCGTCAACTGAGGGCACGATACGGAACCTCCCCTCCAGATTCAAGAAACCTCCTGGGGAATCGCGCCCGCCATCGCGGAAACCCTCGCTCCCATCAGGACTTGGACGAAAGGACGCTTGAGAGTTCGTTCATGAAGATCTCCTGAGAGTAACCGCCGTATCCCGATGATCCCTTTGCATCAGCGCGGCGGCCGGGGAACGAATACGCTTCTCGCGGACAACGCCGTGACGTCAACGGATCAAATGGCCGGGAGCTTCGTTCGCCTGCCGCTTTCGAGCGTGCGTGGCCCCGATTCGCTCGCCGGGCTCTCCTCGGCCGAGGCCGGCGAGCGCCTTCGCGCCGAGGGACCCAACACGATCGCCTCCGCGGACCATCATGGCCTCGCGTCGCTCCTGCTCGACCTGTTGCGGGAGCCGATGATCCTTCTCCTGATGGCCGCATCGATCATCTATTTCGTCCTCGGGGAGCCGAGAGACGCCGCGATCCTCCTGGTCTCACTTCTCGCCGTCATGGCGATCTCGCTTCTGCAGAATCGCCGGACCGAACGGTCTCTCGAGAGGCTGCGGGACCTCTCGAGTCCGCGGGCGCGCGTGCTCCGCGACTCCCGGCAGCAACGCATCGCCGGACGAGACGTCGTCCGGGGAGACCTGCTGATCGTCTCCGAGGGCGATCGCGTGGCCGCCGACGGCAGGGTCCTCTGGCAGTCGAACCTCTTCGTCGACGAGTCGCTCCTGACGGGGGAGTCGATCCCCATCGCCAAGCGCGCGACCGAGGACCCGTCACCCGATCCGGGCGACGCGACCCTTCGGGTGTTCGCCGGCACGCTCGCCGTCTCGGGGCAGGGCGTCGCCGAAGTCACCGCGACCGGAGCCTTCACGGAAATGGGAAGGATCGGCGGATCGCTCAAGGCGATCGCTCCCGAACCGAGCCCCCTCCAGCGGGAGATTCGCCGCGTCGTGCGCCGCCTCGCGGTGGCCGGGCTTGCCGTCTGCGTGCTCACCGCCTTCTTCTACGCGCATTCGCGCGGGAGCGTCCTCGAGGGTCTCCTCGCGGGACTCGCGGTCGCGATGTCGGTCCTGCCGGAGGAGTTCCCGGTCGTCTTCACCGTCTTCCTCGCGCTCGGCGCCTTGCGCATTTCGCGCAAGGGCGTCCTGACCCGCCGCATCCCGGCCATCGAGGCCCTCGGCGCCGCGACGGTCCTCTGCGTGGACAAGACCGGCACGCTCACCGAGAACCGCATGCGGGTCTCCCGCCTGGTGAACGCCGACGGCTCGCTCGACGCCGCGGGCCTCTCCGAGCTGCCCGAGCCGTTTCACGAGCTCGTCGAGTTCGCGATCCTGGCGAGCCAGCGCACGCCCTTCGATCCCACCGAGCAGGCGATCCGCGAGTTCGGTCTTCGGACGCTCGCCCGAACGGAGCACCTCCACGAGGACTGGGAGCTCCTGCGGGAGTACCCGTTGTCGGCCGAGATGCTCGCCGTCTCGCACGCGTGGAAGGCTCGCGCGGGAGAGGACTTCGTGATCGCGGCGAAGGGGGCGCCCGAGGCGATCGCCGACCTCTGCCATCTCGAGCCGGAGGAGTCGCGGAAGCTTCTCCAACGGGTCGAGGAGCTCGCGGCGGAGGGCCTCCGAGTCCTCGCCGTGGCTCGAGCGCGCCATCGTGCGACGACCCTTCCGCGGCAGTCGCACGACTTCGCCTTCGCGATTCTGGGTCTCGTCGGACTCGAGGATCCGCTGCGTCCCTCGGCCCGCGCCGCCGTCGCGCAATGCCGCGCTGCGGGCATTCGCGTCGTCATGATCACCGGGGACTATCCCGTCACGGCGGCACGCGTCGCGCGCGAGATCGCGCTGCCGAGCGCGGAGCCGATGACGGGCGCCGAGCTGGACGCCCTCGACGACCCGTCTCTCCGCGCTCGTCTCGAGAGCGTCTCGGTCGTGGCGCGGGTCCGGCCGCACCAGAAACTCCGGCTGGTCGAGGCGTTCCGGAAACGCGGCGACGTCGTCGTCATGACGGGAGACGGCGTCAACGACGCTCCCGCGCTGAAGGCGGCGCACGCGGGCATCGCGATGGGAGCCCGCGGGACGGACGTGGCGCGCGAGGCCGCGGCGCTCGTGCTGGTCGAGGACGATTTCGCATCCATCGTCGAGGCCATCCGCCTCGGCCGGAGGATCTTCGACAACCTGAAGAAGGCGACGGCCTACCTCGTCGCCGTCCACGTCTCCATCGCGGGGGCGGCGTTGCTGCCCGTCGTGTTCGGATGGCCCCTGCTGCTGCTGCCGATCCAGATCGTCTTCCTCGAGCTCATCATCGATCCCACGAGCTCGATCGCGTTCGAATCGGAGCCCGCCGAAGAGGACGTGATGCGGCGCCCTCCCCGTCCGGCGAGCGAGTCGCTTCTCTCGACGCGCGGACTGGGTCTCGCGCTTCTTCGGGGCGGCGCCGTCCTCGCGGCGACCCTCGCCGTCTATGCGGGCGGGGTCGTCCTCGGCCACCCCGTCGGCGCCGCGCGAGGCGCGGCGTTTTCGGCGCTCATCGCCGGCAACATCGGCCTGATCCTGATCCACCGTTCCCGCTCGCGCTCGATCGCCCGAAGTCTCTCGGGAAACAATCCCGCGCTCTGGTGGATCGCCGCCGCCGCCGGTTCTCTCCTCGTGCTCGTCCTGGCCCTTCCGGGCATGCGACAGCTCTTCCACTTCTCGGAGATCCGCGGCGTCGATGCGGCGCTGGGCATCGCCGCGGGAGCGGCGAGCATCCTGGGGCTGGAGCTCGCCGGATGGTTCTTCGGGCGCGCCCGCGCGCGTTCCCGACTCGCGCGTTAGGATCGACGCATGGCGAAAGGCAGACTTCGGATTCTCGTGGGCGTCGATTTCTCCCGAGAGTCGCTGCGCGCTCTCCGCGCGGCCCGCGCGATCGCCGCCCGGGCCGGAGGCTCCGTGACCGTCGCCCACGTGCGCTCGCCTTCGGACGTGAGCGCTGCGGTGACCGAGGAGCGAGGCGACCTGCTTCGCGGACGGCCCGGGAGGCTCTCCTCGTCGATGCGCCGGCACTACGAGAAGCGGCTGACTCCCCTGCGAACGCGCGGCGGCCGTACGGTCCTGCTTCGCGGAGTCCCGTCCCGCGCCCTCTGCGCCGAGGCCCGACGGGGCTACGACCTTCTGGTCCTCGGGACGCGGGGCCGCGGGCGCGTCGCATCGTTCCTGCTCGGAAGCACGGTCCAGGACGCGCTGCGGCGCTCGCCGATCCCGATGATGGTGACGCGCTAGACGACGGGCGTCGTCCTCGCCGAGCGCACACGCGGCGCGCGGACGACCGTCACGGGCCGGCGCGCGACGTAGATCAGCCGCAGCGCCGTGCCGCCGACGACCCACTCCGTCAGGGATTCGCGGCCCTCGCTCCCGACGACGACGAGGTCGGCCCTCTGCCGGTCTGCGTAACGCGAGATGGCCTCCGGGACCTCGTCCGCGCTCCGCGAGGAGATCAGCTCGAAGCGCGCGGAGGGGACGCGGCCCTGGACGACGCGCGACGCGTCGGCGAGCACTCGCCGCGCCTGCGCCACGGGACCGTCGCCGTTGCTGCGGGCGGATGCCGACGACCGGCCCGGGCACACCGTGACCACGACGAGCTCTCCGCTGCCCTGTCCTCGCACGAGGTTCGACGCGAACCGCAGGGCCGCACTTCCGGCGCGGGATCCGTCCGTCGCGACGACGATCTTCATGGCCACTCCGCTTCGGTGACCGACGCCTCGATCCGGCGGGGGCGCGCGGCGAATTGCACGACGGTCTGGGTCCCGTCCTCGGACCGGATCTCGAGCGCCTCCTCGGCGCCGGCGTCCGTGAGCTCGACCCAGACCTGCTCGGGATCGGCCACGACATGCTCGACGTTGGACTCCGGAGGGGCGGAGCCCAGGTGGATCCCGATCGCCCCGCGGCCCGTGGTGGCGCCGGGAACGATCCCCTCGAGCGGCAGGTCGCGCGCTTCGACCTGCGACCCGATCTTCGGGCCGATGACCCGGACGGTGGCCGTCCGGCCCCGGTGGCGGCGGCTGAACGCGTCGAAGAAGCGGCCCCACTCCGTTCGGGGAACAAGTCGGTTTCGCATGCTGACCTCCGATCCAAAACATAGGCGGCCGGACGCGAGCGCGAATGATGCGTTTGCATCAGGACGCGCAGATCGCGCGAAACCACAATCGGACCATGCAAACCGAAGAACGTCCGAACCCCGAGGATCGACAGGCTCCCGAAGCGTTCCTCTCCAGGAAAGAAGTCGCGCTCCGCTTCGGCGTCTCGCTCTCGACCGTGACGCGCTGGGCGCGCACGGGGCTGATCCGGGCGGTCCGGACGCCCGGCGGCCACTACCGCTACCCCGCCACGGCGCTGATCCGCGCGCTGCCGACGTCCGGCGTCGACGCCGCGAGCCCCGAACAAGGAGGTCCCCATGAACGCCATCCTCGTACGCAGTGAACGGTTCCTCGATCGCCCGCTCGGGATGGGGGTGCGCGTGGCGCTCTTCCTCTGCGCGCTTCTCCTGCTGCCGACGCGCGGCATCGCGCCCGGCGCCGCGCTGTGGCTCCCGTTTGCGCTCGGCGCTCTGGCCCTCCTCTTCCTCCGCGTGTGCGTCCAGGGGAAGGTCCGGGATCTCCTGGACGTGGCGGTCTTGACGCTCTACTTCGTCCTGTTCCTGCTCTTCTCCGATGCGCCGCGCGACGATCTCTCCCGCCTCGTGATGGCCGCCGTGCTCGCCGCCGCGGCGCTCATCCTGATGTGGTTCCAGGCGTCCGCCGAAGATGCGACCGACGCGCGGTCGGCAGGATGAACCGGGGCGATCGCGACGAAAGGAGAGGACCATGGACCCCACGTACGAATACCTGAGCCGACCCAGGGCGATCGCCCTGCTCCGCGACCGCCTCTCCTCGTTGACCGATGACGAGCACTGCGCCTGCGCCGTCGCGGCGAAGGAGAACGTCTTCTGCGCCGGCTTCCGCGAGCTCTCCGACGCCGAGCTGCGCCGGCGCTTTTCCTGGATCGCCAAATCGCGTCCCGGAATCTCCCGCGAGGAGCTCGAGAGCCTGATCAGCGTCTACCACCTCGGCCGGCAGCAGGTGGCCGGTCTCACGCTGTGCTGTGACGTCGAGACGCGCGAGCACTGCGGCTGCGACGGCTGGAATCGATTCGACAACCTCGCGCTCGAGGGCGCGATTCTCGAGCTGACGGGCCGCCGTGTCCTCGTCGAGTGATATTTCGGCCGTCGGCGCCGCGCCCGCGGTCCTGACGCGGGAAGGAGCGATCGCACGCCTCCGCGCCGGTCTTCTGAGGCTCTCGGACGGCGAGCACTCGATGTGCGAGGTCGCCGCGAGGCTCGGCGTCTTCTGCCGGGGCTTCCGCCGCTGGCCCGACGCGGAGTTCCTGAGGGTGTGGACGAGGGCGATGGGGCGATCCACGCATCTGAATCGCTCCCAGATGGAGCTCCTCGCGGACCTCTGGCAGCAAACCGAGCAGCTGCGCCTGCGTATCCCGATCGTCTGCGACGTCCGGACCGGCTGCGGACCGTGCCGGGGATGGGACGAATTCTCCAACGCGGATCTCGAACGCTTCTGCGACGAGGTCCTCGGAGAGAGCGTCGTGGTCGCCGAAAACGGGCAGCCGCTCAAATCGCTCAATCCTTGTACTCTCGCGCATGGAACCAAAGGCCCTCTTGACTTCGGCATGCCTCCGGACACTAGGATGCACGTAGCAGTAGGTCGGATCGCGAAAAAAGACTCGTCGACGCGGAGGTAGCGTCATGAAACCATTCCGGGGCGGCCTCGTGGCGACGATCATGGCGGGAGCGCTCGTCGCTCTGCCAACCACCAACCCTCGACTGACCCGCGTCGTCGGGCGCGGCCCCGTCGATCCGAAGACGATCTACTCCCGAGCCGACAAAGAATTCTGGCTCTCCGCGGACGAATTCGGTTACACCCGTCCCGGATTCCACATCACGGTCAACAGCGTCACGATCAACGCGGACCGCAAGGCCGTGGTGGACATCTCCCTAACGGATGATCTCGGCCAGCCGCTCGACCGCGCCGGAAAGGTGACGCCGGGGACGATCTCGACGAGCTTCATCCTCTCCAAGTACGACGGCGGCACGCACGAATACGCGGCGTACACCACGCGCAAGCAGACGAGCCCGATAACGAACGTCACGGCGACGCAGGCCGGCACCGATTCGGGCGGGAGCTACCAGGACCTGGACATCGGGCACGCGATCTACACATTCGGAACCGCGCTGCCCGAGGGTTTCGACATGACGAAGACGACCACGGTCGGCATCTACGGGACGCGGGACATGCTCAACGTGCCGGGCGGCAACTTCCCCAAGAACTACTTCGCGAACGCCGAGCACGATTTCCGTCCAGACGGCGGCGCGATCACCGAGGCGTGGAACCTCCTCAGCAACGAGGCGTGCAACACCTGTCACAACCCGCTCTCCGCGCACGGCGGCGCCCGCCAGGACGTCCACCTCTGCGTCCTCTGCCATTCGGACACGACGGTGGCGGGCACGCCCAACATCGATCCCGACACCGGCAACACGATCAACTTCAAGGTCATGATTCACAAGATCCACCGCGGCGGGGACCTCCCGACCGTCCAGGCGGGCGGGGAGTACCACATCATCGGTTTCCAGCAGGGCGACAACATTTACGGAGGCGATCCCAAGAAGATCGTTCCCGACGTCGTCTTCCCGCAGGACATCCGCAACTGCACGACCTGCCACCGCGCGGACCTCGCGCCGGGCGCCGTGAGCTGGTACACGAACCCGAGCGCAGCGGCCTGCACCTCCTGCCACGACGACGTGAACCTCACGACCGGGGCAAACCACCCGCCCGGGCCGCAGCCGGACGGCTCCTGCGCGAACTGCCACCGGCCGCAGGGAGACCAGGAGTTCGACCTCTCGGTCATGGGCGCCCATACGGTCCCGTACAAGTCGACGCAGCTGAAGGGGCTCAACGCGACCATCGTCTCCGCCACGAACGTGGCGCCCGGCCAGACCCCCACGGTCGTCTTCGCGCTGACCGAAAACGATGGCACGCCCGTGGCTCCGTCCACGTTCACGACCTCCTCGGGCGGAAGCAACCTCAACCTGCTCATGGGAGGCCCGACGACCGACTATTCGATCCAGCCGTTCCGCGAGCGCGGCGATCACGCCACCTTCGACGGCGCCAAGGCGACCTACACCTTCACCCACGCGATCCCGGCCGACGCGACGGGCACGTGGACCTTCTCGCTCGAGGCCCGGCGCGACGTCCCGCTGAATCCCGCACCGCCCGACGGGCCGACCGTTCGCGAGGGCGCGTACAACCCCGTCTTCTACGCGTCGGTCACCGGAGGCGACCCCGACCCCCGCCGGATGGTGGTCGACATGGCCAACTGCAACAAGTGCCATGACCGGCTGGCTCTCCACGGCGGGCAACGCTTCAACTGGCAGGAGTGCGTCATCTGCCACAACCCCAACGGCGACGACTCCTCGCAGCGGCCGGCGGCCGCCGGCGCGCCCGAGTCGATCGACTTCAAGCGTCTGATCCACCGCATCCACACTGGCGAGGAGCTGTCGGTGACGGACATCGACCCCGAGGGCAACGAGGTCGACTGCAAGGCCAATCCCCAGGCGCGCGGCTGCTTCACGATCTACGGGTTCAACGGCAGCGTCAACGTCTTCAACGACGTCCGCTTCCCGGGCGACCGCCGCGCCTGCCAGAAGTGCCACGCGCCGGACACCCAGCAGGTGCTCGAGACTCCGCCCGCGGGGCTCCTGCCGACGAACACGCTACGCGACTGGTACTCGCCGCAGCAGCACTACGCGACCGCGTGTCTCGCCTGCCACGATTCCCAGGCGGCCGCGGCGCACGCGTTCGTCATGACGGCGCCGTTCGGCGAGGCCTGCGCGACGTGCCACGGTCCGGACGCCGAGTTCGCGGTCGACAAGGTTCACGCGCAGTAGCGCCGTAGCGCAGTAGGCCGGTCGCTATGGCACCGCGCCTCGGGTTTTTGAGGAGTGAGATGGGTGTAGGGAGCCGCGCGACGCTCGCCGCGGGGGCGCTGATGGCCGGCGTAGCGGCGGTCTTTCTCGCCCAGACGGCGGCGCCGACCCCGAGGCACACCCCCGCTCCGGCGACGACGCCTGCCGCTCATCCCGCCCCGGGCGCCGCAGCCTCCGACCTGCCGAAGTGCGCCGACTGCCACGAGGCGCAGGTCAAGGCGTTCGCGAGCAATCCGCACGCGCGCTCCCACGGGCCGACGGCGCCGGATCCCGAGGAGGCCTGCTCGACCTGCCACGGAGACGGCACCGCGCACATCGAGAGCAGCGGCGATCCGACGAAGATCCAGACCTTCCACGGGCTCGACGGCGCCGAGAACTGCCTCTCCTGCCACTCGAAGTCGGACCCCCACGGCTCGTTCGCCTTCGGGTTCCACGCGAACTCGGCCGCGGTCAACTGCCTGAGCTGCCATTCCATCCACGCCACCGGGCCGCGCGCCGAGCATCTCCTGGCGAAGGACACCGGGCCGCTGTGCCAGACGTGCCACACGGGGATCGCCGCCTCGTTCCGCAACAAACCCTTCGCGCACCGGCTGGACCGCGGCGGCATGACCTGCATCGACTGCCACAATCCGCACGACCGGAAGGGACAGCCGGTCAAGCTCACCGCGGACGGCGAGCTCGCCTGCGTGAGCTGCCACGCGGAGAAGCGCGGGCCCTTCGTCTTCGACCACGTCACCGGCTCGGCCGGGAACTGCCTCACCTGCCACCAGGCCCACGGCTCGAGCAACCCGAAGCAGCTCATCTGGGCGCGTGTCGATCAGCTCTGCCTGTCCTGCCACTCGAAGACCGGCGGACCGAAGACGGCCGGAAATCAGCCTCCGTCGTTCCATGATCTGACGCTGCCCCGCTACCGCAACTGCACGACCTGCCACGTCGCGATCCACGGCTCGAACCTTTCCGAGGTCTTCCTCAAATAGCCATGCGGATGCGAATCGCCCGGCTCGCTGCCGCCGCGCTCGTTCTGGCGCCGGCGCTCTTCGCGCAGACGACGGCCACCTCCGAGTCCGTGCCGGTCGAGTTCGAGCTCGGCTACCGCTTCGTGAACGTCTCCGGCAACGACGACATGTACCGGACCCAGATCAACGAGCGTCCCGGAGTCCTGCTGCGGTCGCTGACCTGGGCGTCGACGAAGCCGCTCGACGGAGTCCTCGACTACTTCCGCATCGACGCGAGCGACGTGGGCGCCGGACCGGCGGGCATGCTCAAGCTCGCCGCCGGACAGGTCGACCGCTTCCGGCTCGACTTCAGCTGGCGGCGCACGGACCTCTTCAGCGCGCTCCCGGCCTTCGCGAACCCGCTCCTGGATCAGGGCATCATCCCAGGCCAGCACACCTACGACCGCGCGCGCGACATCTACGACGTGACGCTCCAGATCCTCCCCGGGCAGACCCTGACCCCGATCCTCGGGTTCACCCGCAACATCTACCGCGGGCCCGGCACGACGACCTTCCACGTCGGCGAGAACGATTTCCTCCTGAACGAGGGCATGCGCGCGATCGACGACGAATACCGCATCGGCCTCGCGTTCAACACCTCGATCGTCCAGGGCGCGGTGACGGAGGGGTACCGCCAGTATCGCCTGCGGGACACCGTCTCGCTCGTTCCCGGCGCGAACGGCGGCAACATCTCCTTCCCGATCCTCGGACAGACGGTCACGGCGGACGGCATCGACCGCGTCACCAACTCGAAGACCAACACGCCGGTGACCAACGTCTGGGTCAACGCGCATCCCCTCGACCGGCTCACGCTGACCGGCAGCTACATCCGCGCCGACGCGAACGCGTCGACCGATTCGAGCGAGACCGACACGGGGAACTTCGTGTCCTTCGCGGTCTCCCGCTTCTTCACGGGCCTCGACGACGCGATCAACTCGTCGGCGAAGGTCAACTACTGGCGGGGATCGGCGCGCGCCGACTACGAGTTCGGCGCCGGCATCGGCATCACCGGAGGCTGGACCGAGCGCAGCCGCGAGCTGACCGGGAGCGCGCTCGCCAACAGCCTCTACCTCGACAGCATGACCTTCGGCGGGATCGACACGGGGAACCTGCTCCAGGTGGTTCAGAGCAACACGTCGCTCCACAGGGACGACCGGACCTTCGACGTGACCGTCCAGGACCGCCAGCTCGGGCCGTTCGCGGTGAACGCGGGCTGGTCCCAGACCAAGCAGAACGTGGAGTTCGGCGGCGACTTCTCGAGCCTCATCGAGGCCGGCACGACGCCCGGGGAGTTCGACCGCACCGTCGACACCTACGGCGGCGGCTTCACCTTCCGGTGCCTCGGGCTGACGCTCGCCGGCGACTACCGGCACGACCACGCCGATCAGCTCATCTTCCGGTCCGACTTCCTGAACCGCGACCGCTACAAGTTCCGCGCGGGCTGGGAGTGGAACGAGACGGTCCGGATCGGGGGCACGTACCAGGAGAGCCGCGCCAAAGACGACGAGCCCGCGATCGACTACCGCGCCGTCGTCCGCGAGGTCGCGGGCGACCTCTCCGTGGACCTCTTCAAGCACGCCGTCACGATCCACGGCTCGGGCGGGTTGTTCAGCGTCGACCGGTCGATCCTGATCCTCCAGCCGCAGGACTTCACGGTCGTCCCGACGGCGCAGGACGAGGTCGGGCACACCTGGGAGGGCGGCTTCACCCTGAACTGGCAGAACTTCAACTTCGACGGCGCCTATCTCTGGATGGGCAACCACGGCTCCCTACCCTTCTCGATCAATCGGATTCGCGCGAGGGTTGAATACTTCTTCACGGCGAACCTCGGCCTCGAGGGCGAGTTCCTGCGGGACAAGTACATCGAGCGGCCGGCGTTCGACCAGGCGGGCGCCCTCTCGGATTTCAACGCGAACCGCTACGGGATCTTCGTCCACTGGCGCCCATAGGCCGGACCCTGTAGGATTCGGCCACTAAAGGGGGACCGAAATGCAAAATCGCGGATCTCGCCTCGCGCTCACCGCCGTTCTCCTCGCCTGGTGCGGCTGGATCGCTTTGAGCGGCACCTCCAGCGCCACCCTCGATCATCAGAAGGAGGCCAAGGCCGCCGGAGTGGCCGTCAAGGACTGCACGTCCTGCCACGTCGACAAGCTGCCCAAGAAGGACGAGGGCAAGCATGAGTTGAACGACGCCGGCAAGTGGCTGATGGCCGAGAAGGACAAGCGGGGCGCGAAGAAGGTCGATGGAGCCTGGCTGAAGGACTATCCCGGCAAGAAGTGAAGATCTCCCTCTCCGGGTTCCTCCTGTTGGCGCTTGCGGGCTCGCTCAATGCGAGCCCGCCGGATTTCGGCGTGCCGCAGCCGCACGGCTGGATCGGGACCACCAATCAGTGGATGCAGGGAATCGGCCTCGTCTTCGCCCTGCTGAACCTCATCCTGCTCGTCGTCATCTGGCGCCTCGTCAAGCGAAAGGGCCTCACCGCAGCCTCCAAGGCGCTGCTCTTCGGAGGCATTCTCGTCCTCCCGATCATCGTCGTGTTCCTCGCGACCGCACACGGCATGCAGGAGTCGATGACGGTCGAGGCCTGCGGGCATTGTCACGTGATGGACGGACACGTCAAAGACCTTCGCAATCCGGCGAGCGACTCGCTTGCGGCCGTCCACTTCAAGAACCGCTACATCCAGGACAACCACTGCTACACGTGCCACAGCGACTACGGAATGTTCGGGACCGTCAACGCCAAGTGGGAGGGGATGGGCCACGTCTACCACAACCTCGTGGGCGGGTACCCGACGCCGATCAAGATCGCGCGCCCCTACTCGAACGTTCGCTGCCTCTCCTGTCATGGCGGGGCCGCGAACTTCCTGGCGAAGCACGACAAGGAGCAGATTCCTCGCCTCCTGACGAACCAGGACTCCTGCCTCGACTGCCACGGTCCCGCGCACAAGGCCGAGGAGCCCCCGGAGAAGCAGGCCGCACGATGAGCGACGCCCACGACTCGACGCGCGCGATCACCCGTCTGCGGCTCGCGATCCTCCTGACGAGTCTCGCCCTGGTCCTCTCGATCGCGCTTCTGATCAAGGAGACGGCCTACCTCTTCACCGTGTTCATGATTCTGGGCCCGGCCCTCCTCCTTCTGGCGATGATCTTCCTCGGCTGGAACATCATCGAGGAGCTGCGCGCGAAGAAGGTCCTCTAGGCGCGCCTCTGTTCTCCCTCACCGACGGGCCGACCTCCCCATGATGCAACTGCATCAGCGGACGGTTTGCCTGCCCGCGGTACGCTCGAGCCGAGGGTAGGACGATGGGCACGATGCTCTCCGGGAGCCGCCACGTCGCGAACGCGCATGGGGATCGCTTGCCCGGTCTGACGATGGGAATCGAGCCCATCGCAGCGCCGTGAGCCACGCCGGCGTGGAGCCCTCCGCCGAGCCGGGCGATTCGTCGCGCCGCCGCTGGCTCACCGCGCTCCTCTCCACGAGCCTGGGAGCCACGCTCGTCTCGTTCCTGTATCCGGTCCTGCGTTATCTCGTTCCTCCGCTCGCCTCCGAGCCGTCGCTCTCGGAGCTGGAGCTCGACGTGAAGGCCTCGGACATCCCGCCCAACTCCGGGCGAATCGTGCCCTTCGCGGGGAAGGCCGTCCTGATCTTCCGCACCGCGGCGGGCGAGCTCAAGGCGCTGACCGCGACCTGCACGCACCTGGCCTGCACGGTTCAGTATCGAGCCGAGCGGTCCGACATCTGGTGCGCCTGCCACAACGGCGTCTACGACGCCAACGGAACCAATACCTCGGGGCCGCCCCCTCGGCCCCTGACGAAACTCGACGTCAACGTCCGCGGAGAGAAAATTGTCCTCCGGCGCTCCTGAAGACGGCGTGCCGGCCCCGCGTCCGACCGGGTTGGCGTGGGTCCGGGACCGACTCGGGTGGGACGGCCTCGCGCACCTCATCGCCAAGAAGGAAGTCCCGATCCACCGCTACACCGTCTACTACTACCTGGGCGGCATGGCGCTGTTTCTCTTTCTCGTCCAGGTCGCGACGGGAATCCTCCTGCTCCTCTACTACCGGCCGAGCGCGGCGGAGGCGTTCGAGAGCGTCCAGTACGTCATGGCCGAGGTTCCCTTCGGCTGGCTGATCCGGTCGATCCACTCGTGGGGCGCCAATCTCTTCGTCGGGGCGGTGGTTCTCCACCTGATCTCCGTCTACTTCCTGAAGGCGTATCGGGCGCCGCGCGAGATGACCTGGATCTCCGGTGCGATCCTGCTCTTCCTGACGCTCGGGTTCGGCTTCTCCGGATATCTGCTCCCCTGGAACACGCTCTCCTACTTCGCGACGAAGGTCGGCACCGACGTTCCGGCGCAGATTCCCGGCATCGGACCCCTGCTCTCGCAGATCCTGAGGGGCGGCTCGGACGTGACGGGCGCGACGCTCTCGCGCTTCTACGGCATCCACGTCGCGATCCTTCCGGCGATCACGACGCTGGTCCTCGGGATCCACCTCGTGCTGGTCCAGCAGAAGGGGATGAGCGTGCCCCCCTCGATCGAGCGCGAGAGGCGGCCGCGCACGATGCGCTTCGTCCCGGACTTTCTGCTGCGCGACATGGTCGGCTGGCTGACGGCGGTGGCCCTGCTGGCCGCGCTCGCCGCGTTCTTCCCGTGGGAGCTCGGCCACAAGGCCGACCCCTTCGCCCCCGCTCCGGCCGGGATTCGGCCGGAGTGGTACTTCCTGTCCATGTTTCAGGCCCTGAAGTACCTGCCCGCCGAGATCGCCGGCGTTCCGGGCGAGATGCTCGGCATCTTCTTCTTCGGCGCGCTCGCCGCCGTGCTCGTGGCCGTACCGCTGCTCGATCGCGGCGCCTCCGCCGGCCGTTCGTCCCCGTGGTGGAACCGGCTCGCGGGAGTCGCCATCCTGGGCGCCATCGTTCTCACGATTCTCGCTCTCCTGCCGCCGGGGAAGACCTCGCCGTGAGGGCCGCCCTCGCGGCCGCGCTCGCCGGCTCGCTGCTGTCCCTCTCCGCGGCCGCGATCGCCGCCTCTCCCACACCCAGGCCCGCCCCGAACCCGCCCACCTCGATCGGGTGCGTCGACTGCCACCTCGCGCTCGACGACCCGACGGTCAGCCCACCGGCCAAGGCGTTCGCCGACGACGTGCACGCCCGCGCCGGGTTCACCTGCGCGTCCTGCCACGGCGGGGACCCCCGGGCGGAAGACCAGGAAGCCGCGCACGATCCGAAGAAGGGATTCCGCGGAAAGCCCTCTCCCCGGGACATCCCGACTCTGTGCGGAACGTGCCACGCGGACGCGGCCGCGATGAAGCACTTCAACCCATCGCTGCGCGTCGATCAGCTCTCCGAGTACCGCACGAGCGGCCACGGGAAGAAGCTCCTGATGGGAGACGAGACCGTCGCCACGTGCGTCAGCTGCCACGGAATGCACGGCATCCTGCCCGTGAAGGATTCGCGCTCGCCGGTCTACCCGACCCGTATCGCACAGACCTGCAACCGCTGCCACGGCGACGCCAAGCTGATGAGCGCGCACGGAATTCCGTCCGACGTCTACGCGAAGTACAGCCAGAGCGTGCACCACGAGGCGCTCATGAAGAAGGGCGATCTCTCGGCGCCGACCTGCAACTCCTGCCATGGGAATCACGGCGCCGCGCCGCCCCAGGTCGGATCGGTCGCGAACGTCTGCGGCACCTGTCACTCGGTCTTCGCCGAGGAGTTCAAGGCCAGTCCCCACTGGGAGGCCTTCGCCGAGATGGGGCTGCCGGGCTGCGTGACCTGTCACGAGAACCATCAGATCGTGCATCCGACCGACGCCTTCCTCTCCACGGGGAAGGAGGGCAAGTGCGGCGACTGCCACGAAGCGAGCACGCAGGGAGCCAGGGCGGCCGCCGCAATGTTCGCGGACCTTCGACGGCTTCAGGAGGAGACCGACGGCGCCAAGGCGGCCCTGCGGCGCGAGTCCGAGGCGGGAATGGAGGTCTCGCGGGCCCAGTTCGATCTGGCTCGCGCCGACGAAGCGCTGACGAAGGCTCGCGCGGACGTCCACTTCTTCCAGCCCTATGCCGTCCAACAGGCCGTGGCGGGCGGCCTCACCATTGCACGCACCGCAAAGGCGCAGGCGGTGCGCCTCCACCGCGAACGGGAGTTCCGCCGGAAGGGCCTCTTCGTGTCCCTGGCCCTCATCCTGGCCGCCATCACCGCCCTGGCGCTCAAGATCCGCGATCTGGACCGCGGCGCCGCGAAATAGTCGAGACGACCGAGGCTAGGCCGCCTCCTCGAGAAACGCCTTCCCGTGCTGCTCCGGCCCCCGCCAGAGCAGGGCCAGGAGCGCCGCGATCACCGCGGCCTCGAACGCCGCGAGGGCCCAGCCGTAGCCGATCCGATCGCGCAGCGCGTACTCGATCGTGTTGACCGGCGAGGCGAAGAGGATGCCGAGCTGGTACGCGAGCCCCGGGACGAGGCCGCGCGTCTCGTCGGGCGACAGCTCGTTGAGGTGCGCGGGGATGATGCCCCAGGCGCCCTGCACGCCGGCCTGCATGAGAAACGCCCCGGCCGCGAGGACGAGGAGCGAGCCGCCGAACGCCCACAGGGGCATCACGAGCAGGCACAGCGCGAGCGCGCCCGCCATCGCCCGCCGTCGCCCGAGCCGCTGCGAGGCGTGGCCGAAGAGGACCGCGCCCACGATGGCCCCCACGTTGTAGAGCATGGCGACCTCCGCGACGGTCTTGGGGGCGATGCCGTGCGCGATCTTCAGGAAGTCCGGATAGAGGTCCTGGGTTCCGTGCGAGAGGAACATCATCATGGTCATGAGCGCCACGAGGTAGAGGAGCCGCGGCGCGAATCCCCGCACGACGCCGGCGATCGCCGAGACGCTCGGCGCCCGCTTCTGGCGCCAGGCCTCCGACTCCGGCACGTGCCAGCGCACGTAGAACGCGAGCAGCGCCGGCACGCCGCCGACCCAGAACATCGCGCGCCAGCCCCAGGCCGGCAGCACGAGCCGCGCCGCCACGGCCGACAGCAGGTACCCCATCGAGTAGCCGCTCTGCAGGATCCCGGACAGCACGCCGCGCCAGCGCCGCGGCGCGTTCTCCATGGCGAGCGAGGCGCCGACGCCCCACTCTCCGCCCATGCCGATGCCGAACAGGGCGCGCAGCACGAGGAACGTCGCGTAGTTGGGCGCGAAGCCGCAGAGCACCTCGACCGTCGAGAAGAAGAGAAGGTTGGCCATCAGCGGGACGCGCCGGCCGTAGCGGTCGGCGAGCAAGCCGAAGATCACCGCGCCGACCGGACGCAAGGCGAGCGTCGCGGTCAGCGTCCAGACGATCTCCTTCTTGGGCACGCCGAAGTGGACGGCGAGGGTGTCGACGAGGAACACGACGACGAAGAAGTCGAACGCGTCCATGGTCCAGCCGAGGTAGCCCGCCATGACCGCGTGGAAACGGTCGCGGGACGTGGGGGTCCGGGGGGCCCCTATGCGATCAGGCGGTTTCAGGATTCGACTCGCGGGTCTTCTTGAGCTCCTCGAGGTTCTTGCGGTCCGTGACGTCCCGGGAGACGCCGAGCGCCGCGATCCGCCGCCCGAAGTCGTCCGAGAGCGGGACGACGACGGTGTCGGCGATGCCGACGCTCCCGTCCTTGCGTGTGAACGGGATCTCCCCCGTCCAGCGTCCCTTCTCCTTGACCCCGTCGAGCATCGCGCGCATGGAGTCCAGGCCGGCATCGGCCGGCGCGAGAACGGACGGCATCCGGCCGATCATCTCCGCCTTGGAGTATCCGAACATCCGCTCGGCGCCGGGGTTCCAGTCCACGATCTTCCCCTCGAGGTCCATCAGGACCAGCGCGTCGCTGATGTGCTCGAAGGCGCGGGAGTGGCGCCGCAGCGTGTCCTCCATGAGCCGCTGGCGCGTCGCGTCGTGGAAGCTCCACACCCGGCCCACGGTGCGCCCCCCGATCTTCTGCGGGTGCGAGTAGCGCTCGAAGACGCGCCCGTCCTTGAACTCCAGCCAGTCGTAGCTCTGGTCGTCGGGATGCTCGTAGAGCTCCTTGACCTTCTTGACGAAGCGCTCGGGGTCCCGGAGCTGATCCAGCACGAACGCCAGCGCGCGGTTGTCGTCGCGCGACGCGATGATCTCGTCGGGGATCCGCCACATCTCGACGAACTTGCGGTTGAAGCTGACGATCTTGCCCTCGTGGTCGACGACGAGGATCCCGTCCGCCGTCGCCTCCAGGGTGGCCTTCAGGAGGGACAGGGTCTTCTCGACCTCCTCCTCGCTCTGCCGCCGCACGGTCACGTCGCGAAAGCTCCAGACGCGGCCCACGGTCACTCCACCCACGGTCTGCGGCAGGGAGTCGCGCTCGATGAGCCGCCCGTCCTTGAGCGCGAGCACGTCGTGGCTGACCGCCGTCGGCTGCGCGTAGACGGTCATCACCTTCTTGACGAAGGCGGCCGGGTCCACGAGCTTCGAGAGGACGTGCGCCAGGGCCTCGTTCTCCTGCCGGCCCTCGGCGACCCGATCCGGGATCTCCCACATGTCCACGAAGCGGCGGTTGAAGTGGACCATCCGCCCGTTCGCGTCCACCACGAGGATGCCGTCCGCGGTCGCGTCGATCGTGGCGTGCAGGAGGGCGACGGAGCGGCGGAGCTCGTCCTGGACGGCCTCGCGCTCGGTCACGTCGAACGCGACGCCGATGACGCCGCGGATCGCCGCGTCCGGGCCCCGCAGCGGCTCGACGTGCGCGTCGAACGTCCGGCCCTTCCAGGTCACCGGATACATGACGGACTCGCCCGCGAGCGCCCGGCGATGCGCCGCGATCGGCTCGAAGTTCGGGTCCGTCGTCTTGAAGTAGGCGAAGAGGCTGACTCCGCGCTGGTCGCCGGGCTTCTGGTCCAGTCCGGCGAGCCCCGCGCCCACGGACTCCTGGAAACGCAGCTCCGTGTCGGTCGTCCAGAGCACCGCCGGCATCTGGTCGACCAGGATCCGGAGGCTCGCCTCCTTCTCGAGGAGCAGGTCGTCCTTGCCGGGAGCCTCGGGTTCGTCCATGGGAACGGTTCCGAAGACTCTATACCCCTACGCCCTCACTTCTTGGCGGGCTTCCCCGCCGTCCCCGTGTTCCCCGTCTTCGCCGCGCCGATCGCCGAGACGTAGTCCGGCTTCGAGCCGTCCCGCTCGAGGTGAGGAAACTTCTCGCCGCCGTGGTAGTCGACCTTGCACGTCTTGAACGTGTCGAGGTTCTCGACCAGTAGCTCGAGCGGGTCCTTCGAGGCCTTGCCGGCCTTGAGCGCGTCGCGGAGTCCCTTCTCGGAGTAGCGGTGCCCGTTGACGGCCACGAGACGCATCCCGGGACCCACGCCCGCGGCGGCCGCGGGCATCCCCGGGATCACGTCCCGGATGGTCCCGTCGTCGGCGTCCCCCGAAGTGCCGTCGCCCTGCACCGTCATCCCGAGCGAGTACCAGAAGTCGTAGAGCTTGGAGGTCTCCTCGTTCGCCTTGGTCAGCTCGGGCTCGACGTCGTTGTACACGAGCTTCCACCCGCCGAGCTCGAGACCGGCGAGCGGCGCCCGCGGCTGGACCTTCCAGATGCGGTCGCGCAGGAAGGTGGCCCAGTCGTAGGGCTGGACGGCGTTGAGTCCCGCCACGACGTCCTCGAAGAGATACGTCTTGACGGCCGGCGCCCCGCCCGGCGCGCCATGGAAGGAGTGCGCGAAGTCGTCGAGCGACTTCTTCCCGCCGGACTTCTGACGGATCAGGGCATCGGCCTCGAGCCAGATCAGCTCGCTCTCCGGGTAGTAGTCGACGCCGCGGCGCCAGTCGGCATACTCCGGCCGGCCGAAGTAGAGAAGCTGCGCCGCGACGGCGGTGTCGACCAGCGGCCGCCACGCGCGGCCCGCCTGGTGGTCCATCTGCGCGGCGGTGATCGCGAGGTTCTCGCGGTAGAGCTCCGGCGACCGCAGGCCGCTGCGTCCGGCGAGCACGTCGCCGTAGTACTCGGTCAGCCCTTCGTAGACCCACAGGAGGTCGGTGTCGAGCGTCTTCTGATAGTCGTCGGTGACGCCGCCGTAGAGCCCGGCCGGCGTGCGGTACTTGCCGTTCCAGGAGTGCGTGTATTCGTGCGAGAGGAGCGACCCGAGGACCTTGCGCGCGGCCTCGTCCTGGAACGCGCGCTCGCCGGTGCGGTTGTCGCTCGCCTCGTGGTGCTCGAGGCCGTTCGGCGAGATGTGGTCGGAGAGCGTCAGCAGGAAGTGGTAGTCGCGATAGTGACGCGCGCCGAACAGCGCGTACGCCTCGGCCACGAGCTTCTTGTAGTGCGCGACGTCGTCCGGCGTGATCTCGACGGACGCCGGAGTGTCGCCGGCGATGTGCAGCCAGTGTCCGGGAGTCTCGCCGGGCGTCAGGTCGACCGTCTTGAAGTTCGCGCCGGCCAGCACGGGAGAGTCGATCAGCAGCACGAGGTCGATCGGAGCGAACGCGATCCCGTCGGCCGACTCCTGCGCACCCGGCAGCGCGGTGCCGTACTTCCAGCCCGCGGGCAGCTTCAGGCTCGGCACGAACATCTGCTCGATGTCCTTCGGTCCCTGGGGATAGAGGAGAAGCGGCCACCAGTTGACGATCGCGAGCTGCGCGGTGGCGCTGGTCCACGAGGTCAGAGGCGCCACGTAGTCGAACGAGATGTCCAGCTTGGCTCCTGCGGTGCCCGCCGGCACCTCGACCGTGAAGCTCCACATCTCCGTTTTCACGCGCCGCCACTCGATCGGCTGGCCTCCGGAGGAGACCTTCAGCCCGACGAGGTCGGTGATCGGGCCCGTCGGACCGTGCTCGCCGGGGATCCACTTCGGATAGACCAGCGTCAGCGTGCCGGCGGGCGCCTGCAGGGTCTCGCGGACGTGGAAGATCCGCCGCGGGGAGTCGCTCGCGTCGACCGCGAGCGTGATGGGAGCGGAGGGTTGGGCAAAAAGAGGCGCTGCGCCGAAGGCGCAGACGAGAGATGCCGCGCCGAACGCGCAGGCGAGCCCGCCGGAGAGCCCGAGGAGCGCGAAAAGCGCATTCGAGGTCGAGCCGAGGCGCACGAAGAACCTGGGCATGAGTCCTCCTGTTCGCACGAAATGAAGCTGGTGGGGGAACTCTATCCCGCCCGGGCCGAATCGGTCACGGGGTCCCCCCAGCGCTCGAGGGCCTGCGGAGAGGGGTAGGCGCGGCGGAGGATGGGCGTCGTGATCACGGTGGTGAAGAGCGCCATCGCGATGAGCCAGAAAAACGTGGCCGGCGAGATCACGCCCATGTCGGCGCCGATGTTGATCACGACGAGCGCCATGAGGGCGCGGGTGTTCATCAGGAGCCCGATCGACAGCGACTCCTTCCACGGGAGGCCGCACGCCCGCGCGACGAGCGCCGTCGCGCCGAACTTCGAGGCGCAGGAGACGGCGACGACGATCAGGAGCGCCCACCAGAGCCTCGGATCCGATCCGAGCGAGCCCATGTCGGTCCGCAGCCCGGAGAAGACGAAGAAGATCGGCAGGAGCAGGACCGACACGAGATCTCCGATCGACGCCCGGATCCCGTCCCGCAGCGCCGGGTTGAACGACCCCGCGATCCCGCAGAGGAAACCGCCGAAGATCGAGAAGACGCCGAGCGCGTTGGTCGCCGTCGCCGTCGCGAAGACGACGACCAGCACGACGGCGAGGAGATTCGCGGAGAGGCCGCCGGTCGGGTTCCTCGGGATCCGAAGCCGCGCGACGCCGAAGCGTCCCAGGGCCCAGAACGCGACGGCGAGGACGAGGACGCCGGCGAGGGAGATCCCGAGCGCGCCGAAGTCAGCCTTCCCGTGCGTGACCATGGACACCACCGCGCCGAGCAGGATCCAGCCGAACACGTCGTCGATGGCTGCGGCCGTGATCGAGGTCAGGCCCATGCGCGTCCGCGTCAGCCCGGTGTGGATCAGGATCCGTCCCATGACCGGGATGGCCGTGATCGACACCGCGGTCGCGAAGAACAGCTTGAACGCGAGCTCGGGGGCAAGCGGCGGCGCGAGCGGATAGAGATAGCCGGCGAGCGCGTAGCTCGCGGCGAACGGGACGAGGATGCCGGCGGCCGCGACGAGACTCGACGCGCGCGCGGCGTGGCGGAGCCGGTCGAACGGGAACTCCAGGCCGATGAGCAGCATCAGCAGGACGAGCCCGACCTGCGCCATCGCGGAGAGGACCGCCGTCGTCTGCGGCGTCAGCATCGCGTGGATCGCGCCCGGATACAGCCGTCCGAGGAGCGACGGCCCGAGGATGACGCCCGCGAGGATCTCTCCCACGACCGGCGGCTGGCCGACCTTCCCGAAGAGCCAGCCGAAGATGCGCGACGCCCCGATGATGATCGCCAGGTCGGCGCACAGGATGAGCAGCATCTTTTCGAGGGCGAGGTACGAGCTCATCCCGAGGACCCCTTCGCGGCGGGAGCGGCTCCCGCTCCTTGAAGCGTGTCGCGAATGGTCTTCGAAAGCGGAATGAGCTGCTTGCCCTTCTGCTGGGCCGCCTTCTCGTAGGCCTCGAAGAAGGCGCGCGGACCCGCGGCGAGCGCGGTCCGGTACGCCTCCACCCCCAGCGTCTGGATGATGCCGTCCGCGAGGAAGGCTCCCGCCGGCGCCGCGACGCGCGAGACGAAGTCGGGACGGCGCACCTCGGCCGACAGCGAGACGCGCTGGTCGAGGTCGCCTTCCGTCGAGACGAGCCGCTCCGCGACGCGATTGAGCTCGTCGAGGCTGGCGGTCATGCGGTCCTTGAGCCACATCGACAGCGGGAAGAAGTTCGGGTCGATGCCGTAGAGCGCGACCGGGCCCGACTCCGCGACCTCCCGCAGCAGCGGCTCGAGCTGCTTGAGGCCGAGGTCGTGCTTCTGCCAGGCGGCGCTCGCGGCGCGGTAGGCGGCCCACGCGCGCTGGTAGGCCTCACTCGCGACCATGCGCGAGAAGTGGTCGAGCTGGGCCTGCGGGCCCGAGGTCTCTTCCTCGGCGAGGGCGCGGGCGAGGTCGATGACCGTCATCCGCTCGCCGCTCTCCCCCGTCGCGAGCACGTGGTCCGCGCGTCCGGGAAGGCCGAAGGTGAGGGAGATCGGCGTCGTGACCGTCACCGCGATGTCCGCCGGGAGCAGGGACACCGCGCGGGTCGCCGCCTTGCGGGTGATCTCGTCCTGTTTCGCGGAGAGCGCCGACAGGAAGGCGCCCCACCGGGTGCGGTCGTCGCGGATCCTGCGGAAGTCGAACATCGCGATGCGCGTCTGCTCGTCGAACGCGGCGGCGAGGTCTCGCTCGAAGGTCTCGGGCGGACGGTTGGACTCGCGGATGGCGACCTTCACCGCCGGGAGCACCTCGAGCAGCTTCGCCTCGACCGGATCGAAGCGATCCTTCGAGAGCAGGGCGAGAATCGAGCGCGCCGCGCGGTCGTCCAGATTGATCGTGATGTCGTCCCTCACGCCGGCGGCCGGGGGCGCGTCGTAGGGCGCCCGGACCGAGCTTCCGGGAGGCGGACCGGGGAGAGGCGCCGTGGCGCAACCCGCCGCGAGGACCGCCGCCGCGAGAGGCGCGAGGACGGCCGCCCTGGTCACCGTCGCCGCGCGCGGACGGACGCCGGCGGTCATCCCAGGATCGCCTCGACCGCGCGCTCGGTGTCGGCGAAGTCCGTCATGAGCGCGTCCGGCCTCTCGGCGGCGAGGCGCTCCGGGCTCGTGATCCCCGTCGCGACGGCGACCGCGCGAACGCCCAGGCTCCGCCCACACGCGACGTCGTGGATCGAGTCGCCCACGATCACGACCGACTTGCCGGAGAACGCGCGGCCGGTGCGCTCGCGCGCGCGGTCGACCGCGACGCGGGGAAGGCGGTAGCGGTCCTCGGAGTCGCTCCCGAAGGCGCCGAAGGGAAAGTAACGATTGAAACCGGGCGGCTCGAGCTTCAGGCGCGCGCCGCGCTCGAGGTTGCCGGTCAGGAGGGCGAGCGTGACCCTCGGCTCCTCCGCCAGCCGGGCGAGGAGCTGCGGGATGCCGGGCTTCGGGACCACGGCCTGAGGAGTCGGCGCGAGCTGGCGGGCGAGCTCCTCGAGGTACAGCTCCAGGGCCCGCGGGAGGCCGCTCTCGAACGGCTCCTTCCCGACGTGGGCCTCGACCAGGTCGCGGACGATCTGGGGGTCGGTCTTGCCCGAGAAGTCGTAGCGCGAGCGGTCCTGGTGCTCGTCCCCGGCCCTCCACGGATAGGCCGTCTCGAGCGACTTGAGGATCGCGTCACGCGCGATCCGGCCCGCCGAGATGAGCGTTCCGTCGATGTCGAAGAGGACCAGTCTGTGGCCGTTGGAGCGCGGATCAGGCATCAGCGCGCATCATATTCAAACCTCGCGGCGTGCCAGTCGAGGATCTCCTGCATCGCCGGCCTCCAGTAACTCCAGTCGTGGCCGCCCGGCTCGAGCAGAATGGTCGTCGGAACGCCGTGCTCGTTCAGCAGGTTTCCGTACTGCGCGGCGACGCCGTTCAAGCCGTAGGGGTCCTCCGTTCCCGCCTCGAGCCGCACGAGAAACGGCGGCCGGTCGAACTGCTGCCGGCCCAGGATCTGCCACGCGTCGTTGGCGTCGAACGAGTTCTTGTCGGGATCGCGGCCGAAGACCCGCATCAGCGTGAAGCGCGCGACCCAGCTGTAGCGCTTCAGGTCGTCCCAGCCGAACGGGATGATCGCGCCCGAGAGCGCGGAGACCGAGCCGTAGAGATCGGGATGCGTCAGCGCGAGCTTGACCGCGCCGTAGCCGCCCATGGAGATGCCCGTGATGCCGCGCGAGCCCTTCTGCGCGAGGGTACGGAAGTGCGACTCCGTCCAGCGCGGCAGATCCTGCACGAGGAACTCCGCGAACTTCCGCTTGCCGTCGTAGGAGTCCGCGAACCAGCTGCCGGATCCATCGGGCGCGACGATCAGGAACTCCGGGAGCGAACCGTTGCGCATCCGCGCGAGCGCGTCCTCGGCGACACCCCGTCGCGCCAGCGTCTTGCCGTCGCCGTAGCCGTCGTGGAGGAAGTAGAGAACCGGATACCGCCGCTCGGGGTTGCGGTCGTAGGAGGGAGGAACGACCACGAGCACGTGGACCGGCGAGGGCATCGCCGTCGTCTCGACGGATTCCCAGCGCGTTCCCGCCGGCGGCGCGCTGGCGCAGCCGACGACGCCAATGCAGGCTCCAAGCAGCGCGAGAACGGCCGCCACGCGCATCCGCGTCTTCATCGTTGGGATCCTACGTCCGAGCCGTTACACTAAGCCGCGTGCCGGATCTCGACAAGATGCCGCGGGACCTCCACGTCGCGCTCGGCGGAGAGGGGTTCCGGCGGCGCCGGCGCCTGGTGCTTCCGCTTCTGACCTCGGATCCCGAGGGGTTTCCGCGCGCGGCGCTTCTGATGCTCGGCGAGGTGCGCGCGAACGCTCCGGACGCGCTCGCCGTCGCCGTGCGGGGCAAGAGCCGCACCGCCGCCAACCTCGTGCGCCGCGGCCATGCCACGCTGCTCTACATGCACCGTGGTCTGACCGCCTCCGTGCAGACGCGCGTGGGGCGCGGCCACGTCTGCGAGTTCGATCCCGAGCGCCAGGTCTTCCCTCTGCGCGTCGTGCAGGTGCGTATCGATCGCCCGGACCCGGCGGAGGGCGACGTCGAGCTCCTGACGGGCCCCACGTTCGCCGGACCCGACGCCGATGCGCTCTTCTCCGAGCCGCTCTTCGCGGAGCTCGGCACCGTCCACGACCAGACGGGAGGCGCGCCGGCGTCCGCCAAGCCCCGACCCAAAGGATCGAAGAAGTGAGGTTCAGCGAGCGGACGGTCCTCGTCACCGGCGCCGGCCGAGGCATCGGGCGCTCGATCGCCCTGCGCTTCGCCGAGGAGGGCGCGCGCGTCGCGCTCGTGGCTCGCACCGTCGCGGACCTCGAGGAGACCGCGCGTCAGGTCGCCGCGGCAGGAGGCCGGAGCGCGGTCCTGGCCGCCGACATCACCTCGCCCGGCGCCCCCGAGGACACCGTCGCGCGCACCGAGAGGAGCCTCGGCAAGATCGACGTGCTGGTGAACAACGCCGGCATCTTCCACTGGCGGCCGTTTTTGAAACTGCCCGCGGAGGACTGGGACCGCGTCATCGCGACGAACCTCTCGGCCGCCGCCGCGATGTGCCGCGCCGTGCTGCCCGGCATGGTCGAGCGCCGCAGCGGGCGGATCGTGAACGTCGCCTCGATCCACGGCATGCGCGGCGACGCCAACGTCGTCGCGCAGAGCGCGGCCAAGTTCGGCCTCATCGGCATGACCCAGGCCCTCGCGCGCGAGTTCCGCGCGCACAACATCGCGATCAACGCCGTCTCCCCGGGCACCGTCGAGAACAAGAAGGACGAGGGCGACAGCCTCCACGCGGAGCCCCTCGCGGAGAAGCTGTGGCCGCGCGACGTCGCGAAGGCGGTCCTCTTCCTCGCCTCCGACGACGCCGCGGCGATCACCGGGACGACGCTCGAGGTCTTCGGCGGGACACACCTGGTGATCGCGCCGTAACGCGAACTCTCGATCGCGCCGCTACGCGGTCGACGCCTGTCGCTCCCTCGCGCGGGAGCTCCGACTTCACCGAAAAATCGCGCTAAGGGATCGGCGAAGCGAACCGGACGACCGTCCCCTTCGGCCCCACGGCCCAGCCGGTGTGAGGGTCGCTGAAGGCGACGGCGTTCAGGGGCTCGCGATCGAGCGGCGCCCAGGTCTTGCCGCCGTCGTGGCTGACGGCGCTGCCGGCGAGGCCGACGGCGATCCAGTCCTCCGCCGCTCCGGGCATGGGCACCACGGCCGAGAAGAAACCCGTCTTCGACACGGGCGCCGGCGTCCACGTCGCGCCGCCGTCCTCCGTGCGCGCGCCGTTCAGTCCTGCGAACTTCGGCTGCTTGTAGTCGCCTCCCGTCACGAAGCCGTGCTTCGCGTCGGAGAACGCGATCGAGAAGAGCCCCGAGGACGCGTTCGACGCAGCGAGCGGCGTCTCCGCCGCGGTCCAGGTGACGCCGCGGTCGACCGAGTGGAACACGCGCGACTTTCCACCTCCGCCGGTCACGAACCACGCGTCGTTGCCGCCCTTCAGGACGAAGAGGCACGTGCCGCTGGCCGCGAAGGCCCCCTCGCCGGCCAGGGCCGGCGGCATCTTGAGCGCCTTCGGCGTGTACCAGGTACGGCCTCCGTTGGCGGTGGTCCGCACCACGAAGTGGCCGCCGACGGGGTCGCCCAGCAGGATCCCGTTCTTCTCGTCCCAGAACGCGATCGCGTCGTAGAAGCCCTTCAGATCGGGGTTCGTATGGAGCCGATGCCAACTCGCCCCGCCGTCGGTGCTCTGGAAGATCTTGGAGGCCTCGCCCTCACCCGCGCTCATCAGGACCAGGACTTCCCCGCCGAGCCACTCGACGTCCCGGAAGTCGAGCTTCTCGCCGAAGGCCACCGCGGTCTTTTCCCAATGCTCGCCGTCGCGCGTGCGGAGCACGGTGCCGCCGAAGCCGCTGACCCACGCGTGCTGCGCGTCGCGAACCGCGAGGCCGCGCAGCTCCACGTTGCTGCCGCTCATCTGCGGTTGCCAGACCGCGGCGAGGAGCCCGATCAGCGCAAGAATCACGCCGATTCCCAAATCACTTCCCCCAGATCATCTTGAGCGCGGCGAGGATCAGGAAGACGCCGAACATCCGGCGCAGGGCCAGGTCCGAGACCGGCTGGACGAGCTTCGCGCCGAGGAACGCACCGACGACGAGGCCCGCCGCGATCCACGCCGCGTACGCGACGTTGACGTGGCCGTTCCTCCAGTAGACCCAGGCGCCGAACGCTCCGACCGGCAGGAGGATCGCCCCGAGCGAGGTGCCCACCGCGGAGTGCTGCGTCAGGCCGAAGAAGAAGACCAGCGCCGGCACGATGATGAGCCCTCCGCCGATCCCGAACATGCCGGCACAGACACCCGCGACGACCCCGACGAGGATCAGCCCGGCCGCCTGCATCAGGACGGCCTCGTCTCGTTCGAGAGGGCGATTCCCGTGTCGTGCTCCGGGACCTGATCGCGCAGGCGGACCGCCTCGTCCGGCGCGTTCGTGGTGATCGAGGAGACTCCGGCGGCGATGAGCCGTTGGATCTCGTCGGGCTCGTCCACCGTCCACGGATTCACCGAGAGGTTCGCGGCCGCGGCCGACGCGAGCAGGGCCGGTGTGACCAGGTCGCGGCGCGGGCCGATCGCATCCACGGGCGGGAAGATCGGCGCGGGCTGGCCCGGCGCCGGCAGCGCGATGGGATGGTCGAAGAGATAGCTCGTCGCGATCTCCGGGTCGGCCTCCCGCATGCGCTTCAGGAGCTCCGCGTCGAAGGAGGCCACCAGGCAGCGGTCGGCGACGCCGTACGCGCGGGCGAGTCGGGCGACGCGCCGCGCCATCGTGCCGAGCTGCATGCCCGGCCCGCTCTTGACCTCGACGATGTAGGACAGCGCCGTGCCGAAACGGTGGAAGACGTGCTCGAGCCGCGGGATGTGGTACTCGCCGAGGTCGGAGGGCAGGGTCAGCCGCTCGATCTCGCGGGAGGTGAAGCTCCGCACGGGGATGCGCTGAGTCCCGAGCAGGATGTCCTCGTCGTGGAAGAGCACGGCCTCGCCGTCGCGAGTCTGCCGGACGTCGAACTCGACGGCATCGACGCCGAAGCTCTCGGCGAAGTCGAGGCTGTCGAGCGTGTTCTCGCGCGCACGCCGCGGCGCGCCGCGATGCCCGACGATCCAGGTCGAATGGGGCTGCTTCCAGAGGCTCATGCGGAGCGCATTATGCGCGACTCAAAGGGCGCCCATCATGCGCGACTCAAAGGGCGCCCATTATGCGCGAAGTCGGACGAACGGATTCAGGGCCGCCCGGGAACCGCCGCGATCCCGTCCAGGATCGCGTCCAGGGCCGCGCTCGGGTCGGGCGCGGCCGTCACCGGCCGGCCGATGACCAGCATCCCCGCCCCGTCGCGCAGGGCGGCCTCGGGCGTCGCCGTGCGCTTCTGGTCCTGCAGTCCCGCGCCGGCAGGGCGGATGCCCGGCACGACGGTGAGAAAGTCCGGACCGCACGCGTCGCGGATCCCGGCGACGTCGGTCGCGGCGCAGACGACGCCGTCGAGACGGCACGCCTTCGCCAGGATCGCGAGCCGTCGCGCGATCCCCTCGGGATAGCCGGCCATGGGCAGGTCCGCGAGAGCCTTCGCGTCGAGCGAGGTCAGGAGAGTCACCGCGACGAGGCGCGGCAGTCCCGCGCGGTCGGCGGCCTCGCGCGCCGCCTCGAGCATGGCCCGGCCGCCGGAGGCATGGACGTTGACCATCTCCGCTCCCGACCGCGCCGCCGCGGCGACCGCGCCGGCCACCGTCGCCGGAATGTCGTGGAGCTTGAGGTCGAGAAAGACTCTTGGTCCCGCGGCTGCGACTTCGGCGATCAGGGCGGGTCCCTCGGCCACGAAGGCCTCCAGCCCGACCTTGAGCCAGCCGACGCGGCCGGCCACGAGCCGCGCCATCGCGAGGATCTCCGAGCGGGACGGGAAGTCGAGGGCGATGCAGACGCGCTCTTCCCTTGCCGTCGACTCCGATCGGAAGGTCATCCCTCCGCCCCGCTTTCTCTCGCCGAGCTCCCGACCCGCTGGGCCCGCCCGACCAGGTCCGCGACGCGTGTCTTTCTCGCGGCGCAGTACTCCGCGAGCTCTCCCACGAGCCGGCCCGAGACGCCGGGGTCCTTGAAGCTCGCGGTGCCGATCTGCACCGCGGTCGCGCCGGCGGCGAGAAACTCGAGCACGTCGCCGAGATCCGAGATTCCGCCGATGCCCATCAGCGGCGTGTCGGGCAGGGCCCGCGCCACCTGGTACACCATCCTCACCGCCAGCGGCTTGATCGCGGGGCCCGAGAGGCCGCCGGTGCCGAAGGAGATCCGCGGCCGCGCCGTCTCGGGATCGATCGCCATGCCGACGAACGTGTTCACGAGCGAGAGGATGTCCGCGCCTCCCTCGCGCGCCGCCCTCGCGGACTCGACCAGGTCGGGCGCGTTGGGCGACAGCTTCACGACGAGCGGCCGCTTCGTCGCGGCGCGCACCTTCGCGACGAGCGAGCGCGTCAGAGGGGGCGAGTTGCCGAAGAGCATGCCGCCCTGGCGCACGTTCGGGCAGGAGATGTTGAGCTCGATCGCGGCGACGCCCTCGGCTCCCTCGAGAGCGCGGACCACGGTCACGTAGTCCTCCTCGAGGTCGCCCCACACGTTGGCGATCACTGTCGCGCCGAGCGCGCGCAGCTTGGGCAGCTTCTCGGTGACGAAGACCTCGACGCCGACGTTCTGGAGTCCGATCGCGTTCAGCATCCCGGCCGGCGTCTCGCAGATGCGCGGCGGCGCATTGCCGGCGTGCGGCTTCAGCGAGAGGCCCTTGGTGCAAAGCGCCCCGATCGCGGAGAGATCCACGAAGTCGGTGAACTCGAGGCCGTAGCCGAACGTGCCGGACGCGGTGGTGATCGGGTTCTTCAGGGAGAGCGGGCCGAGCTGGACGGCGAGGGTCATACCGTCATCCTGAGCGCAGCGAAGGATCTCTCAATCGTTAGCCGCCAGCAGTCGATAAGGACGGGATCCTTCCTTCGTCGCAGGCTCCTCAGGACCGCTCCGCTCCTCAGGATGACAGGCGTAATCGCTCCGCTCCCGAGGATGACAGGCGTGATCACCACTTGATCTTCTCCGGACTCAGGATCGGGCCCTCGCTGCAGGACACGATGAACGGCTTCTCGGTCCCCGGGATGACGCAGCCGAGGCAGACGCCGAAGCCGCACCCCATCTCCGCCTCGGTCGAGAATTCCGCGGGGACCTTCGCCGCGCCAACGACCTTCGCGAGCGCCGCGAACATCGGCATCGGCCCGCATGCGTAGACCCGCGCGTAGCGCGCGCCGGCCTCGAGACGCCGGGCCAGGGCCTGCGTGACGAACCCCTTCTCACCGAGCGACCCGTCGTCGGAGGAGAGCACGAGCTCTCCCCGCACGAGCCCGTCGAATCGGCTGCGGATCGAGAGCTCCCTCTGATTGCGCCCACCGAAGTAGAAGTCGCACGGCACCCCGGACTCGCGGAGCGTCTTCAGGAGCAGCGGGAACGGGGCCGCCCCGATGCCGCCGGCGACGATCGCCGCGCGATCGCCTTTCGCGAACCCGGCCGTTCCGAAGGCGTTGCCGAGAGGCCCGAGCAGGCGCGCGGCCGCCGTCTCCGGAAGCTGCTCGAGGGCCGCCGTCCCCGGCCCGATCGTCTTGATGAGGAACTCGACGTTGCCGGCCACCGGATCGGCGTCGGCCACCGAGTAGGCGCGGCGCAGATACGGGCGTGCGCGGCCCGGGAGCTCCATCATCACGAATTGTCCGGGAGAGATCGCGTTCGCCAGGACGGGCGAGCGGAACGTCACCGAAAAGAGGCCTGGGGAATAGGTGTGTCGTCGGAGGAGCGTCGCCTGGTGGTCGGACTTCACCAGGCGGCGATTCTACATGGGACGCGAATCGGGCCGCGGCAGGCCGGACTCGATCGCTAGGTCTCGAGCACCGTGTTCAAGTTGCCCTCCTCCAGCTCCGACTCCCGCTTCGCCCTCTCGGCGCAGCGTTCGCACAGCAGTCTCCCCTGCACCTCGGCGGCCGGGCGGGTGTAGCTGCCGCACCCGTGGCAGCGGCGCAACGACCGGTGGCCGGCGTCGGCATCGAGGGCGAGTGTCAGGATCGCTTCTTGGCGTCTCATCGAAGTCTCCTTTCGAGACGGGCTTACTCAGAGCACGTTGCGTACCCGAACGGAAGCGCCTGGATCGATGGGACTTAGCTCCCGGAGGGTGACCGAAAGTGTCGCCACGGCGGCGAAAGAGTCCTCAGAAGAGGACGACGGCTAAAACGAAGAGACCTTTTCGAGCGCCTTCCGGATGTGCGAGGCCTGCGGAAGGATGAAGTCCTCGACCTGGGGCTGGTACGCGACGAAAGTGTCGGTCGCGGCGACGCGCTCGACGGGCGCGTCGAGGTACGAAAAGAGCTCGGTCGAGACGCGCGCGGCGATCTCGGCGCCGTAGCCCCACGAAATCGGGTCCTCGTACACGACCAGGACGCGCGAGGTCTTCTTCACCGAAGCCGCGATGGCCTCGAAGTCGTACGGAGAGAGCGATCGGAGGTCCAGGATCTCGACGGTCTTCCCGGTCTCCTCGGTGAAGGCCTTGGCCGCCTGCCAGGAGCGGTACACCGTGGCGCCGTAGGTCACGATCGTGACGTCCGCGCCCTCCTGCACGGTCGCGGCCTTTCCGAACGGGACCATGTAATCCGGGCCGGGATAGACGCCCTTGTTGTGCGTCTGGCGGTAGAGGTGCTTGTGCTCGAGGAAGAGCACCGGATCCTCGCAGCGGATCGCCGTGCGGAGGAGGCCGTTGGCGTCGAGGGCGTTGGACGGCATGACGACCCGCAGCCCGGGGATGTGGGTCATGAGCACCGCGCCCGACTGCGAGTGGTAGACGGCGCCGCCCCCGATGTAGCCGCCGATCGCCACGCGCACGACGACCGGGCACGAGAACGCGTTGCCGGACCGCCACCTCAGGTTCGACAGCTCGTTGTGGATCTGCATGTAGGCGGGCCAGATGTAGTCGAAGAACTGGATCTCGACGACCGGCTTCAGTCCGCGCACGGCCATGCCGATCGCGCGGCCGACGATGTTGGCCTCGGCGAGCGGCGAGTTGAAGACGCGGTTCGCGCCATAGAGCCGCTGGAGTCCCGCCGTCAGCTTGAAGACTCCGCCCTTGCCCTTGCACTCGGCGAGCACGTCCTCGCGAGTCGCGTCGGCGACGTCCTCGCCGAACATCACGATCGCGGGGTTGCGCTTCATCTCGTCGCGCATGCAGGCGTTCAGGAGGTCGACCATCGTCGTCGGCGCCGCGCCCTCGGCGAAGGCGGGCCTGGTCGAGAACGCGGACGAGGTCGGGTCCACGTCCGGCGAGTAGACGAACTCGTACGCGGAGTCTGGCCTGGGCACTTCGGCGGCCAGCGCGCGGTCCGCATCGGCGTTGACCTGCGCCTCGACCTCGGCGTGGAGCTTCTCGAGGTCGGCCTGCTGGAGGATCCCCTCGTCGAGCAGAAGCCGCGAGAGCCGCCGCACCGGATCCTTCTCGAGATCCTGGTCGCGCTCGGCCTTGGGGCGGTAGAGCGCCTCGTCGTCCGAGAGCGAGTGGCTGTAGGGGCGGATGACCTTCGCGTGCACCAACGCCGGCCCCATCCGCTTGCGCGCGTACTCGACGGCGTACCGCAGCGCGTCATAGGACTCGACGAAGTCGGTCCCATCGATCTCGGTGACGAAGAAGTTGGGGAACCCGCGAATCAGCTTCGAGATCGACCCGCCCGGGACGTTGACCTCGACCGGAACCGAGATCGCGTAGCCGTTGTCCTCGACCAGGAAGACCACGGGGAGCTTCAGGTTGCTGGCGGTCGAGATGGCCTCCCAGAACTCGCCCTCGGAGGTCTGCCCCTCGCCTCCCGAGACGTAGCCGACCTCGTCCTTCTGGAACCCGCCCTTGCCGGCGAGCTCGGCGATGCGGCTCATCCGCCAGCCCGCCTCGACGGCCCCGCAGACCTGGAGGAACTGGGTCCCCGTGCAGGAGGACTTGGAGATGAGGTTCAAGCGCTTCGACCCCCAGTGAGACGGCATCTGGCGGCCCGCGGAGGCGGGGTCGTCCTTGCCGCCGACCGCCTGGAGGAACATCTCGTACGGGGTGACGCCGAGGGCGAGGCAGAGCGCCCGGTCGCGGTAGTAGGCCTGGAACCAGTCGTAGCCGGGCTTGAGGATCATGCCGGCCGCCGTGGTCACCGCCTCGTGGCCTACGCTGTTGATCTGAAAGTAGATCTTGTTCTGCCGCTTGAGCTGGATCTCCTTGTCGTCGACCCGGCGGGAGAGGTAGACGTTGCGGTAGGCCGCGATCAGGGTGGCGGGATCGAGGCCGCGCAGTCGGTCGGTGCGTACCTCGGTCGCCATCGCTCCGAATATACCAAAGGGGTTTCGAGGAGATTGTGAGCGTGGTCCGGCCGGCCCGCGGGGGGTCGGGCGCTCGAAGAGATCAGAAGAGGCGAATCAGACCCCACACCTCGAGCGCCGCGAGGCCCAGCGTGATGGCCAGGAAGAGGAGAGCTTTCGCGTCTCGGCGGGAATCGGATTGCATTTCGGACATAGTTTCGATCGCCGTGTTTGCAGAACTCATGCCACTCACTAGAGATACGAGGAATCGGGCTGAAACGTTTACGGGCCCCGCTTGTTATGCTCCCCAGTTCATGACCGGGAACGGAATCGCCCCGTCGTATCCGTCACTTCCGCCGAGACCGCCGGCGCCCGACATCTCCTCGATCGATCCCCGCCTCGACCTCGAGTCCGAGATCCGGAATCTGAAGAGACAAAAAAACGCAGTCCTGCTGGCCCACTACTACCAAGAAGAGGCCATCCAGGACCTCGCAGACTTCGTCGGCGACTCCCTGGATCTCTCCCGCAAGGCCCAGGAGAGCGACGCCCGGATCATCGCGTTCGCCGGCGTCCGGTTCATGGCCGAGACCGCCAAGATCCTGAATCCGACCCGCAAGGTCGTCCTGCCGGACTACGAGGCCGGCTGCTCCCTGGAGGACTCCTGCCCTCCCGAGGCCTTCCGCGCGTGGCGCGAGCAGCACCCCGGCGCGGTCTCGCTGACCTACATCAACTGCTCGGCCGCCGTGAAGGCGCTCTCGGACATCATCGTGACCTCCTCGAACGCGGAGAAGATCGTCCGCTCGATCCCTGCCGACAAGGAGATCCTCTTCGCCCCGGACCGCCACCTCGGCCGGTTCCTGTCCCAGAAGCTCGGCCGGCCGATGACGCTCTGGCCGGGCACCTGCATCGTCCACGAGCAGTTCTCCGAGCGCGAGATCGTGCGCCTCAAGGCGAAGTACCCCGACGCGAAGCTCGCCGCGCACCCGGAGTGTCCCGAGCCGATCCTGGCGCACGCCGACCACGTCGGCTCGACGCGCTCGATCCTCAACTACGTCACCACCGCGCCGGGCAAGCGCTTCCTGATCGCGACCGAGGAGGGGATCGTCCACCAGATGAAGAAGCTCGCGCCGGACCGCGAGTACATCCCGGTCCCTCCCGACAACGGCTGCCGGTGCAACGAGTGCCCGTTCATGAAGCTCAACACGCTCGAGAAGCTCTACCTCTGCCTGCGCGACGAGCGGCCGGAGATCATCCTGCCGGAGGAGCTCCGCAAGGCGGCCGAGAAGCCGCTGTTGAGAATGCTGGAGCTGTCGTGAGGGAGGGTCGTGAGTTGTGAGTGATGAGTTTTGAGCCGGCTCAGAACTCACAACTCATGACTCATGACCTAGTGTAGGCCGACGGGAACCGCCGCTCCGCCTCGTCGTTTCTTGAACAACAATAAGAGCGGAATGCACATCAGGAAGAAGATCCCCACGACGCGGAACGCGTCCATGTACGTCAGCAGGAAGGTCTGCTTCGCGACGGTCCCCTCGAGCGCGGCGTAGGCCTGCCGCTGCGCCTCGAGCGGCGGCGATCCCTTCGCCTGCAGTCCCCGCGTGATCGCCTGGAGACGCTGCTGCACCGCGAAGTCGTAGATGGAGAGGTGGGCGAGGAGGCGCGAACGGTGCCACCACGCGCGCTTCTCGACATAGGTCGCGATCAGCGCGACGCCGAACGAGCCGCCGAGCTGGCGCATCATGTTCGTCAGCCCGGTCCCCTGCGCGACGTTCTTCCCGCGCAGATTCGAGAGCGCGAGCGTCGTCAGCGGCACGAACAGGAGGCCGAGGCCGATCCCGCGGAAGATCAGCGGCCAGAAGAAATCGGCCCGGTCCGACGCGAGCGTCGACTCCGAGAGCAGACGAGTGAAGACGAAGAACGAAACGAACCCGATCGCGCTCATGAGCTGCGGAGGCACGCCGCGCTGAAGCAACTTGCCGATGATCGGCATCATGATCGCGGTCGCGATGCCGCCCGGCAGCAGGATGAGACCCGTCTGCATGGCGGTGAAGCCAAGCAGGTTCTGCGCGAAGACCGGGAAGATGAAGACCGACGAGTACAGTCCGAACCCCAGGATGAACGTAAAGAGGGTGCCGATCGCGAGGGATCGGTCCTTCAGAACGCGGAGGTCCACCACGGGATGCTCCGCCGAGAGCTCCCTCCAGACGAACCCCACGATCCCGAGCGCCGCGACTCCCGTCAGGACCACGATGTAGGTCGCCGAGAACCAGTCGTCCCGCTCTCCGCGCTCGAGGACGACCTGCAGCGAGCCGATGCCCACGACCAGAAGGGCGATCCCCGACCAGTCGACCGAGGCCGCCTTCGCCTTGGGATCGCCCTCCCCCTGCCGGATGTAGGAGATCGCCAGCAGCGCCGCCCCGATGCCGATCGGGATGTTGATGTAGAAGACGTAGGGCCAGGAGTAGTTGTCCACGATGTAGCCGCCGAGCGTGGGACCGATCGTCGGCCCCATGACGACGCCCAGGCCGAAGAGCCCGTTCGCGAGGCCGAGCTCCTCCGGCGGGAAGGTCTCGATCAGGATCGACTGCGACGTCGCGAATAGCGCTCCGCCGCCCAGCCCCTGCACGAAGCGGAAGAACACGAGCTCCCAGATGTTGGTCGCGTGGCCGCAGAAGAAGGACGCGACCGTGAACAACACGATCGAGCCGGTGAAGTAGTTGCGGCGGCCGAAGATCCGGGAGAAGAAAGCCGACATCGGCACGACGAGGACGTTCGCGACGACGTAGGCGGTCACGACCCAGGCGACCTCGTCCAGCGTCGCCGAGAGGTTGCCCATCATCTGCGGCAACGCGACGTTCACGATCGAGGTGTCGATCAACTCGATCAGGGTGGCGAGCACCACCGTGATCGTGATGATCCACTTGCGGGCGCCGGTCTCGGCCATGGTCCGAAGACGAGCGCTACGACACGCGCACGATCGCCGTGACGTTCATCCCCGCGCGCAGCGGACGCGCCGGGTCGGGAGGGTCGGTGAAGACGATCTTGACCGGGATGCGCTGCACGACCTTGGTGAAGTTTCCGGTCGCGTTGTCCGGAGGCAGGAGCGCGAAGCGGGCCCCCGTCGCCGCGGCGAAGGAGTCCACCTTCCCGTGGAAGACGACCTTCGGATACGCGTCGACCTCGATCTCGACGGTCTGGCCGGCGCGCATCTTGCGGACCTGCGTCTCCTTGAAGTTCGCGACGACCCACGTCGCGCCGTCCTGGACGATCGCGAGGAGCGGCTGCCCGGCCTGGACGTACTGGCCGACCTCGACGCTCTTGCGCGACACGACGCCGTCCGCCGGCGCGGCGACTTTCGCGTAGGAGAGCTGGAGCCGCGCGTACTCGAGGTCGGCGCGCTTCTGTGCGGCCTCCGCCTGCGCCGCGGAGACGGACCGTTCCGTCGCGGAGACCCCCGCCGCGAGCGAGCCGGCCGCGGTCTTCGACGCGTCGAACTGCTGCTGGGAGACCTCCTCCTTCGCGCGGAGGGCGGCATAGCGCGAGAGATCGGCGGCGGCGTTCGCGCTCTGGACGCGGGCGGACGCGACGTTCGCCCGGGCGACCGCGATCTTGGCCTCCGCGGTCGCGACGGCCGCCTGCGCGGTGTCGACGCGCGCCTGGAGATCGCGCGTGTCGATGGAGAGCAGCGGCTGCCCCGCCGCGACCCGCTGGTTGTCGTCCACGAGGATCTCGGTGACGTAGCCCGAGACCTTGGGGAGCACCGGATCGATGTGCGCCTCGATCTGCGCGTCGTCGGTCTCCGCGTGATGCCTGTAGAAGATCAGCGTCTTGATCCCGAAGATCGCCCCGGCCACGAAGAGGATCGCCAGGATGACGAGGACGATCCGCCGGCGCCGCTTCCGGCTCGGGGAGTCCTTGGACTCCTTCGCCTCGGCGGACTCGTTCGCCTCCTGCGGCTCGTCGACCTTCTTCGGGCCCGGCTTCGCGGGCGGATCCTGCGGCTGCGGCGACTTGTCGGCCGTCAAGGGGCCTCCCGAGGCGCGGCGAGGTCCCGGATCTGCCCGGTCGCGCGCCAGAGCGCGAAACGCGCCCGCTCCCGGTCGGCTGCGGCCGCGATGCGATCCGCCTGCGCGCTGACCAGCGAGTCCTGCGCGTTGTCGACCTCGATCGAGCTCGCGACGCCGTTGGTGAAGCGGTCGCGCGAGAGCTCGAGCTCCTCCCGGGCCAGCGCGAGACTCTCGTTCGCGACCCGAGAGCGCTCGCGCGCGCTCTCGTAGTCGAGGATCGCGCGCCGAACCTCCTCCTCGACCTGCCTTTCGAGATCGACCCTCTGGAGGTCGAGCTCCCGGATCCGGCTGTTGGCCTCCGCCTCTCGCGCCGAGATGCGGCCGCCGCTGAAGATCGGCACGCCGACGAGGCCCACGATCTGGCGCGTCCACAGGAGGTCCCCGATGTGATTGCCGTTGTAGCCGCCCTGAAACTGCGCCGAGAACGTCGGCAGACGCTCGCCGCGCTCCGCGGAGGCCTGCAGCTCCTCCGCGCGGCGTTGTGCCGCGAGGGACTCGAGCTCCGGACGGTCGGCTCGGGCGCGTGCGAGCGCGTCCTCGACGGGCGGCGCCGCAAGGTTCTCCGACTCCGGCGGGTCGGTCAGCTCGAGCGTCACGGACTGGTTCGCGCCGATCGCGTGGAGGAGGGCCAGGCCCGCGGCGTCGCGCGCGTTCTGGGCGGACAGCCACGCCGTACGCTGCCGCGCGAGCGCGACCTCGGCGCGCGTCGTGTCGACGCGGGTGCCGACGCCCGAGCGTCGCTGGTCCTCCGCGAGGTCGCGCAGGCGGCCGAACAGCTCGACGTTCGCGGCCGCGTTCTCGACGGCCGCCTGCGCGCGCTGGAACTCCACGTAGAGGCCGGCGACCGCCGCGATCACGTCGTTCTCCGCGCGGCGGCGCTCGACCATGGACACCGTCACGCCCTGCCGCGCGGCGTCCCAGCGCCGCATCGCGGCGAAGTCCACGACGCGCAGCGCGGCCACGAGGTGGAAGTCGAGGAGCGAGAACGGGCCGACGACGGGTCCGATCCCCAGGGCCGAGGAGTTGAAGCCGAACGTCTCGAGGTTCAGCGACTCGTTGGCGCCCTGGGCTTCACCGCGCAGCTGGGGCAGGAGATCGGCCCGCGCCTCGCGGGCCTGCGCCTGCGCGCGCGTGATGTGCTCGGTCGCGATGCGGACCGTCGTCCCATCCGACAGCGCCCGCGCGACCGCGTCGCGCAGACTCAATCGCAGGGTCTCTCCCGCGGCGGGAGCCGACGAGGCGGCCGCGAGGAGCCCCGCCAGGAGCAGGCGGGACCCGGACGATCCGAACCCGAAGCGCGATTCGCGACTCAATCGATGGAATAACGCATCCGGACGGCCCGAAGGTTCCAAACCGAACCCCTCCCGTTGCGTCACGACCGGAACCCATCAAGAGCCGTGCCAGATCCGGGTCGAGCCGGCCGCCGGATCCCCTTCAGGTATCCTCCCGCGCAATGACCGGCCAGCTGGGGGACGCCGACGCCCTCGATCAGCGGCTGCGCGCGCTCCTGGCGGAGGACGTCGGGACGCGGGACGCGACGACCGAGACGACGGTTCCGGAGTCGGCGCGCGCGGACGGCACGGTGCTCGCCCGGTCCGGGTGCGTCGTCTCCGGCCTCCCCGTCGCGCGGCGGGTCTTCGCGCTGCTCGAGCCCGCGCTGTCCTGGACTGGCGAGGCGCCCGCCGGGTCCTCCGTCTCCGCGGGGACGGTGCTGGCTCGGATCTCGGGACCGGCGCGTCCGATCCTGACCGCGGAGCGGCTGGCGCTGAACCTCCTCCAGCGGATGTGCGGCATCGCGACGGAGACGCGCCGCTACGTCGACGCGGTCGCCGGGACGCGCTGCCAGATCCTGGACACGCGCAAGACCGCGCCGGGGCTGCGCGCGTTCGACCGACAGGCCGTTCGCGACGGCGGCGGCGTGAACCACCGTGACACGCTGTCGGCGATGGTCCTCATCAAGGACAACCACCGCGACATCGCCGGAGGGATCCTGCGCGCGGTCCCCGCGGCGCGCGCCGGCGCCCCGGGCCTCGTGATCGAGGTCGAGGTCGAGAGCGAGCAGAACCTCGCGGACGCGCTCGCGAGCGGGGCCGACTGGGTCCTCATCGACAACCAGACCCCGGAGACGGTGGCCCGCTGGTGCGCGATCGTGCGCCTGGCGTCGCGGCCCGTGTTCGTCGAGGCCTCGGGCAACATGCGGCTCGATACGGTCCGCGCCTACGCCGATGCCGGCGTGGACGGCGTCTCGGTCGGCGCGCTCACCCACTCGGTGCGCGCGGCCGACATCTCCCTCGAGCTCACGCCGACAATGACGCCGACGCCATGAAGGAAGAGGCGGCGGACGTCCTCATCCTCGGCACGGGGATCGCCGGATGCGCCGCGGCGCTGGCGGCGGCTCGCGACGGCGCGTCGGTCACGCTCGTGACGCGGGCGCAGCACGAGCAGGAGTCCAACACCTTCTACGCGCAGGGCGGCATCGTCGGCCGGCCGCCCGGCGACACCCCGGAGCGGCTCGCCGCGGACATCGAGAAGGCGGGCGACGGTCTCTGCTCGCCCGAGGCCGCGCTCCTTCTCGCGCGCGAGGGGCCGGAGCTGGTCGAGAAGCTCCTCATCGAGGAGCTGCAGGTTCCGTTCGACAAGGACGGCGCCGGGTTCCACTGGACGCTCGAGGGCGCGCACTCGGTCGCCCGCGTGCTGCACGTCAAGGACGAGACCGGAGCGCCGATCGAGAACGCGCTGCTCCGCGCGTGCCGCCGCGAGAAGAACATCCGGTGGCGCGTCGAGACGACGGCCGTCGACCTCCTGACGCTCTCCCACGACTCCGTGAATCCGGCCGACCGCTACCATCCGCCCGCCTGCGTCGGGGCGTTCCTGCTCTCCCGCTCCGCGAACGACGGCGTCACGCCGCAGCTCGCGCGCGAGACGATCCTGTCGACGGGAGGGCTCGGTCAGGTCTATCTCCACACGACCAATCCGCCGGGAGCGCGAGGCGACGGGTTCGCGATGGCGAAGCGCGCGGGCGCGCGCCTCCTGAACCTCGAGTACATCCAGTTCCATCCGACCGCGCTCCTGCACCCGAAGGGGCGTCTGCTCCTGACCGAGGCGCTGCGGGGCGAGGGCGCGCGGATCACGGACGTCTCCGGCAGGGAGTTCCTGCGCGAGGTCCATCCGGCGGGCGAGCTCGCGCCGCGCGACGTCGTGGCGCGCGCGATCCACCAGCGGATGCTCGAGAAGGACGAGCCGTACGCGTTGCTCGACATCTCGCACAAGGACCACGGCTGGATCCGCGAGCGTTTTCCCGGGCTCGTCGAGCGCTGCCGCGAGCTCGGTTTCGACCTGACGGCCGGGCCGGTCCCGGTCGTCCCGGCCGCGCACTACGCGTGCGGGGGCGTGTCGGTGGACGGAAACGGGCGCACCTCGCTCGGCCACCTGCGCGCCGCGGGCGAGGTCTCGTGCACGGGCGTCCACGGCGCCAACCGGCTGGCGTCCACGTCGCTCCTCGAGGGGCTGCTCTGGGGCTGGCGCGCCGGGAAGGCCGCGGCCCGCCAGGCCGAGCGCATGCGCTCGCGGCCGCTGCCCGGCGTGCGGGAGTGGCAGCCGGAGCACGAGCCCGTGGATCCCGCCCTCATCGCGCAGGACTGGATGGTCATCCGCCACACGATGTGGAACTACGTCGGTCTTCTGCGCTCGGAGCGGCGGCTCGACCGCGCCGGCCGGATCCTGGGAGAGCTGCGGGAGGAGATCGAGCAGTTCTACCGCCGCGGCACGATGTCGGACGCTCTCCTGGGCCTGCGCAACGGCGTCCAGACGGCCCTCGCGATCCAACGGGCCGCGAGCGACGACAAGGTGTCGAAGGGGTGCCATTACCGGACGGATAGTCGTTAGTTCTGTCAGCCGTCGGATCGACCAATGAGCCGACTAAGGACTAATGACTAACGACTAATGACCAACAACTAATGACCTTCCCTCGAAGCGCCGCTACGGCTATAGTTCGCCCTCCATGAGCGTCCTCTACCTTCATTTCGACACCCCCGACCGCGCGAATCGCCTGGTCAAGCTGCAGAAGAGCGGCGCCCACATCGTCGTCGCGGAGCCGCGGTGGCCCTCGTTCTTCGAGCTCGCGAAGCGCGAGAAGCCCTACGCGCTGGCGATCGACTTCTCGCATGCGCCCTCGCATTCGCTCGAGACCGCCGACTACGTCTCGAAGGCCCGCGAGACCAAGGACGCCGCGCTCTTTCTCTTGCGCGTGCCGTCCGACCGCGTCGAGGCGGTGACCAAGCGGCTCCCGCAGGCGACGATCCTGACCGAGAACGAGCTGTCGGCGAGGCTCGCGGAGATGGAGAAGGAGGCCGAGGCGCGCGCCCGCGAGAAGAAGGAGGCGGCGGCCGCCGCGAAGAAGGCCGCCCGCGCCGCCAAGGCGGCGGCGGCCGGGAAGCTCAAGCCGGCGCCCGCTCCGCCGGCGAAGGGGAAGGCTCCGGCCCCGGCGGGCGGCAAGGCGCCCGGCGGGGCCAAGCCGAAGGCCGCGCCACCGCCCTCCCCGCAGGGCGCCAAGAAGAAGCCCTCGAAGAAGGCCGCCGCCCCCAAGAAATCCATCAAGAAAAAGAAGTAGGAGCCCACCGCCATGGCCGGATTCACGCGCGCCGATCTCCAGTCCTACGCCAAGACGCAGCGCCCCGAATACGAACGCGTCCTGAAGGAGATCGTCGAGATCCCCTCGGTCTCCGTCGAGCCGCAGCGCAAGGGCGACGTGCGCCGGGCCGCCGAGTACGCCGCGAAGCTCCTCGAGTCCTTCGGCGGCCGGGCCACGATCTACGAGACGAAGGGCCATCCGGTCGTCTACGGCCGCTTCGACAAGAGCGACCGGTTCCCCACCGTCACCGTCTACAACCACCTCGACGTGCAGCCGGCCGAGGGCCCCGACTGGAACACCCAGCCTTTCTCCTTCGTGCGCCAGGGCGACCGCTACTTCGGGCGCGGCACCACCGACGACAAGGGGCCGGCGATCACCGCCCTGTTCGGCGCGCGATACGCTTTCCAGAACGACATTCCGGTCAACATCCACTTCCTCTGGGAGCTCGAGGAGGAGATCGGCAGCCCGAACTTCGAGACGACGATCCGCGCCAACGCGAAGGAGTTCGCGACGAAGTCCGTCGTGGTCTCCGACACCGTCTGGGTCTCGCGCGAGCGCCCCGCCGCCCCGGCGGGACTGCGCGGCCTCCAGGGCTTCCGCTTCGATCTGCAGACGGGCGAGACCGATCAGCACTCCGGCACGGCGGGCGGCGCGGCGCGCAACCCGGTGACCGAGCTCTGCCAGCTCATCGCGGAGTGCGTCGACGGCAAGACGGGCCGCGTGAAGATCCCGGGCTTCTACAAGGACGTCGTCGCCCCCACGAAGAAGGAGCTCGAGGACCTGAGGAAGTGCGGCTTCACCGTCAAGGACTTCAAGAAGGATCACCTCTTCCGCTCCCTCCGCGTGAACGACGCCCTCGAGGTCATGAAGCGGATCTGGATGATGCCCACGTTCGAGGTCCACGGCATCGCGGGCGGCTACCAGGGCCCGGGCGTCAAGACGGTCATCCCGCCGAAGGCGACGGCGATCGTCTCGTGCCGCCTCGTGCCGGACCAGGATCCGAAGAAGATCGTGAAGATGGTCAAGGACTTCGTGAAGAGCAAGAACCCCGACGTCAAGGTCTCCGCCGAGCACGAGCTGCCGGCGTACCAGGGAAAGACGACGGGACCGTACGCAGACGCGGTCCGCGGAGCGATGCACTTCGCGTTCGGCAAGGAGCCCGTGTTCGTGCGCGAGGGAGGCTCGATCGGCGCGGTGCTCTCGATGGAGCGGGTCCTGAAGAGCCCGGTCTTCTTCCTGGGGCTCTCGCTGCCCGAACACGGCTACCACGCCCCCAACGAGAACTTCGACTGGCCGCAGGCGGAAGGTGGCATGGCCGCGTTCGCCGACTACTTCCGGCGAATCGGAGAGCTGAAGGCCTAGTCCCTTCCAAGATTCCGAGTTGGAGGCTGGTATGACGCATCGGCCACGGCTCCGGCTGGCGCTCGCCCTGTGCGCGCTCGGGACGGGCTTCGCCGCCGTCTCCCCTGTCCGCGCCGCCGAGCCGAAGCTTCCGGACGATCTCGCCGCGAGCCTGGACCGCATCTTCGCGAAGAAGGAATTCAAGGCGAAGACGTTCGGCCCCGCGCGCTGGCTCGACGGCGGGAAGGCCTACACGACCGTCGAGGACTCCGCCACGGTCAAAGACGCAAAGGAGATCGTCCGCTACGACACCGCCACCGGCGAGCGCCGCGTCCTCGTTTCCGCATCGCAGATCGCCGACGCGGGCTCCGGCGGCAAGCCGCCGGAGATCGACGACTACTCCTGGTCCAAGGACGGAGCGAAGCTCCTCCTCTTCACGAACACGAAGAAGGTCTGGCGCAAGAACACGCGCGGCGACTACTGGATCCTGGACCTGAAGGGCGGCAAGCTCCACAAGGTCGGCGGCTCGGCGCCCGAGTCCTCGCTGATGTTCGCCAAGCTCTCGCCGGACTCCACGCGCGTGGCGTACGTCCACGCCAACAACCTCTACGTCCAGAACCTCTCCGACTGGCTGATCGCGAGGCTGACCGCGGACGGCTCGGGCACGATCGTCAACGGAACCTCGGACTGGGTCTACGAGGAGGAGTTCGACCTGCGCGACGCGTACCGCTGGAGCCCCGACGGCAAGCAGATCGCCTACTGGCACTTCAACACCACCGGGATCGGGAAGTTCGACCTGATCAACAACACGGCCTCGGTCTACCCCGTCATCACGGAGATTCCCTACCCGAAGGCTGGCACGCCCAATTCCGCCGTCACGATCGGCATCGTCGACGCGACCGGCGCCTCCCCCGCGCCCATCACGCGCTTCGTCGCGCTCCCGGGCGATCCGCGCGACGGCTACGTGCCGCGGATGGAGTGGGTCGGCTCCTCCAGGAACGGCGAGAGCGCCCGCGGCCCGCAGGAGATCGTCCTGCAGCAGCTCAATCGGCTCCAGAACACCGACGACGTGTGGCTCGCCGACGCGAAGACCGGCGTCGCGAGGAGGATGTTCCGCGACAACGACGACGCCTGGGTCGACGTCGTCGACTCGTGGCAGTGGCTCCCGGGCGGCAAGGACCTGCTCTGGGTGAGCGAGCGCGACGGCTGGCGGCACGCGTGGGCGGCTCCGCACGACGGCGCCGACGGCAACGCCCTGCGGCTCCTGACTCCGGGCAACTTCGACATCGCCGCAGTCGCCGGTATAGGAAAAGTCGACGAGAGGGGCGAGGACTGGCTGTACTTCACGGCCTCGCCCGACGACGCCACCCGGCTCTATCTCTACCGCGTCCCGATCCGAGGAGGAGGCCGCCCCGAGCGCGTGACGCCGGCGGACAAGCCGGGCAAGCACGCGTATGACGTCTCGCCGGACGGGAGCTGGGCGTTCCACACCTTCTCGACGATCGACCGTCCGCCCGTGACCGAGCTCGTGCGTCTGCCCTCGCACGAGGTGGTGCGGGTGCTCGAGGACAACCACGCGGTCGCCGCCGCGGTCGCCTCAGGGTCGCCGGACCGGCCGGCCACCGAGTTCTTCAAGGTCGACCTCGGCGACGGCGTCACGCTCGACGGCTGGATGCTCAAGCCGCCGGCGTTCGATCCGTCGAAGAAGTGGCCGCTGCTCATGTACGTCTACGGCGAGCCGGCGGGAGCGGAGGTCCAGGATCACTGGTTCGGCGACCGCATGCTCTTCCACCGCGCGCTGGCGAACGCGGGGTACGTCGTCGCGTGCGTCGACAACCGCGGCACGCCGGCGCTGAAGGGACGGGCCTGGCGCAAGATCGTCTACGGCAGGGTCGGCGTGCTCGCGTCGAAGGAGCAGGCGGCCGCGGTCCGCAAGCTCCTCGCTGGGCGGCCGTACCTCGATCCCGAGCGGGTGGCGTCCTGGGGATGGAGCGGCGGCGGTTCGATGACGCTCAACCTCCTCTTCCGCTCGCCGGATCTCTACGGGGTCGGGATGTCGGTCGCGCCGGTCCCCGACCAGACGCTCTACGACACGATCTACCAGGAGCGCTACATGGGCCTCCCGCAGGACAACGCGGACGGCTACAGGGAGGGCTCGCCCATCAACTTCGCCGAGGGCCTTCGCGGGAACCTGCTGCTCGTCCACGGCACCGGCGACGACAACGTCCACTTCCAGGGCTCACAGAAGCTCATCAACCGTCTCGTCGCGCTCGACAAGCCCTTCGACTTCATGGAGTACCCGAACCGCACGCATGCGATCAACGAGGGCGACGGGACCTCGCTGCATCTGCACTCGCTGCTCGCGCGGTACCTGCTCGAGCACCTGCCGGCGGGGCCGAGGTGACCGCGCTCAGTCGTTAGTTGTTAGTTGTTAGTTGTTAGTTGTTGCCGGCTAATGACTAACGACTAACGACTAACGACTAACTAACGACCGTCTCACCGGAGCATCTGCTCCAGAGTGGCCGAGGCGTCCGTCTTGTCATCCCGGTACTTGACCACCACCGGCGTCTGCAGAGCCAGTCCCCACGCGGCGCCCTGTCCCTCGCGCATGGCGCGCGCGCCGGGCACGACGACCGCGCCGGCCGGGATCTCGAGCGGCCGGTCCGACTCGCGGCGGTAGACCTTGCCGCGCACCACGTCGTAGACCGGGGTGCCCGCGGTCAGGATGACTCCCGCGGCGAGGATCGCCCGCTCGCGGACGATCGCGCCCTCGTAGACGCCGCAGTTGCCGCCGACCAGGACCTCGTCCTCGAGCACCACCGGCACCTCGCCGACGGGCTCGAGCACTCCGCCGATCTGCGCGCCCGCCGAGATGTGGACGCGCCTGCCGACCTGCGCGCAGGAGCCCACGAGGGCGTGCGAGTCGATCATCGTTCCGGCGTCGACGTACGCGCCGACGTTGACGTACGCGGGCGGCATGATCGTCACGCCGGGCGCGAGGTAGCAGCCCTCCCGCGCGACCGTGCCGCCCGGCACGACCCGGACTCCCGCGGCGAGCTCGAGACGCTTGAGCGGCAGCGTGTCCTTGTCGAAGAAGGGAAACCCCGCGAGACCCGACGCCTCGGCCAGCGCGCCGACGCGGAAGGCCAGCAGGATCCCCCGCTTGACCCACGGCCGCGCGACCCACGCGTCGCCCTCCTTCTCCGCCGCGCGCACGCGTCCGGCCGAGAGCTCCGCGAGGAGCTCGGCCACGGCGAGGCGCGCCGCGTCGGGCGAGGCGTCCGGGCCCTCGGCCGAGAGCTTCTCGATGCGGTCAGGAAGGTCGGCGATCAACGCGACCGCTCCCCCTTCCGCGGCAGGAGCCGGAAGCTCGCGAGCATCTTCTCGATCTTCTTGCGCGTGTCGTCGCGGACCGGCACGAGCGGCAGCCGCAGCGTCTCGCCGCACTTCTTCATCAGCGACAACGCGCACTTGACCGGCCCCGGGCTCGACTCCCAGAAGTTCATCTCCATGAGCGGCTCGTACTTGCGCTGGATCAGCAGGGCGCCCTCGCGGTCGTTCTCGAGCGCCGCCTTCGCGAGCTGCGCCATCTCGCCGGGGATCTCGTTCGAGACGACCGAGATGACGCCGCGGGCGCCGAGCGCCATCATGGCGAGCGCCGTCGAGTCGTCGCCCGAGAAGACGGCGAAGTCGGGCGACAGCTCCGCCATGAGCCGCGCGATCTTGCCGAAGTTGGACGAGGCCTCCTTCAGTCCCGCGACGTGCGGGATCTCCGCGAGGCGCAGGATCGTGTCGACGTCGAGGTCCTGTCCCGTACGGCCCGGCACGTTGTAGACCAGCATCGGGAGGTCGGTCGCCTCGGCGATCGCCGAGAAGTGGCGCATGAGGCCGTCGGGGCTGGGTTTGTTGTACATCGGCGTGACGGAGAGGATCCCGTCCGCCTTGACCGCGGCCGCGTCCTTGGCCCAGAAGACGGCGCGCGCCGTGTGGTTGCCGCCCGCGCCGGCGACGACGGGCACGCGCCCGTTGGCCGCGCGCACCACCGCCGCGGTCACGGCCTTGCGCTCGTCGCGCGAGAGCGTCGCGGACTCGCCGGTGGTTCCGCACGGGACGAGGAAGTCGATCCCCTGCGTGATCTGCCAGTCGACGAGCTCCTCGAGCGCGCCGAAGGCGATCCTCCCCTTCTCGTCGAACGGGGTGACGAGCGCCGTCCCGCAGCCTTTCCAGTCGACCGGCTTGACGCTGCCTCTCACGAGACCTCCTTCAAGAGCTCGCCGAGCTCGAAGACTCCGCGGCGACCCGCGATCCGCTCGGCGGCCCAGACGGCTCCCTTCGCGAAGCCGGCGCGCCCGCGCGCGCGGTGCACGAGCTCGACCTCGTCCTCCGGCGATTCGAAGACCAGGCGATGTGTCCCGGGGATCGTCCCCGCGCGCACGCTCGTGATCGGCGGCGCGACAGAGCTCGCCCCGCTCGCTTCCTTGACGACGCCGGCGAGCGCCTTCGCCGTGCCCGAGGGCGCGTCCCGCTTCTCCGCGTGGTGCTCCTCGACGACGTAGGCCGCGTAGCCGGCGCGCGGGAAGCGCTCCGCCGCGGCGCGCGCCGTCTCGAAGAAGAGGCGCACGCCGACCGAGAAGTTCGCGGCGTGCACGAGAGCGCCGCCGCCCCGCGCGAACGCCTCCGCGACCCGCGGAAGGTCGCGCTGCCATCCGGTTGTGCCGCAGATCACCGTGGCGCCGGACCTGGCCAACGCAAGGAGATTCTCGACCGCGGAGTCCGGAGCCGTGAACTCGAAGACGGCGTCGGCCTGCGCGAGGCGCTCCGGCGTCAGCCCGGCGGCGCCCGCGTTGTCCGCGCGCTCGAGGGTCCAGACCACGTCGTGTCCGCGGCGGGCCGCCATCGCCTCGATCTCGCGTCCCATCTTTCCAAAGCCCACGATCGCCACGCGCATCCGTTTTCCTCGAGCGCTTCCGGGGCAGCCAACCGTATAATTGTTTCCGTTCCGGAACGAGAAAAAACGTGACCCCACCCACCGCCACGGGCGGTCCCCGCTGCCCGCGCTGCCATCGTGCCCTGGCCGCCTGGCGCCTGGGACACTGCATCTACTGCGGCGAGACGATCCCGGCCGAGCTCAAGGCGGCCTTCGCCGAACCGGAGGGCCTCAAGTGGGTCGAGCGCCCCGACCTGCCCACCGACCTCTCGAAGAAGCTCGAGATGATGCGCATCGTCGGCAACGAGACCCAGGCGCCACGGAAGACACGGGTCGCCTGGGCCGTCGCCGCGGGCGTCGCGTTCCCGCTCCTCATCGCGATCTTCTACTTCGCCTACGTGCTCCTGCGGCGGCTCTCGCCCGTCTCGAGCGCGCTCGTCATCATCGTGGGAATGGGCGGACTGGGATACCTGATCGTGTCGTTCCTGAAGGCGCGCGAGAAGGGGCTGCCCAACAAGTTCGGTCGGTAGACTCACTTCTAACTGATCGTCTTGTGGAACGCCCTCGTGGAGGCGGCCACGAGCAGGAGCGCGATCACCAGGAGCGCCGCGACGTTGCGCCAGAGGTCCGCGAAGACGGCGCCGCGGATGATGATGCCCCGCGAGATCGCGATGAAGTGCGTGGCCGGCAGGATCTGGGAGAAGTACTGCAGAGGCTTCGGGAGCGACGGGATCGGGAAGATGTAGCCCGAGAGCATGATCGACGGGAGCAGGAACATCTGCGCGAGCTGGATCGCCTCCATCTGCGTCTTCGCGCGCGAGGAGACGAGCAGCCCGAGCGCCAGCAGCGCGAAGAGGTAGACGGTCGAGAGCCCGAGCAGCAGGAGCAGGCTGCCGTGGATCGGGACCCGGAACGCCACCGTCATCAGGAACAGGATGAAGAGGAGCTGGATGAAGGCCAGCCCGAGGTACGGCAGCAGCTTCCCGAGGATGACGGCCACGGGCGAGGCCGGCGTGACCATGAGCTGCTCGAGCGTCCCGCGCTCGCGCTCCCGCACGATGGCGAACGCGGCGAGGAGGGTCCCCGAGAACGTCAGCAGGATCGCGACCAGACCCGGGATCAGGAGGTTCGCGGTCCGCGAATCCGGGTTGAAGAGCATGAGCGGGTGGATACGGATCGCCAGGTCCTTCACGCCGGCCTTCAGCGACATCTCCGCCACGGACCGCGAGAGCGCGAGCCCGCTCGCCGCGGCCAGCGCCTGGCTCGAGATCGACGAGTCCGAGCCGTCGATCGACACGAGGACGTCGGCCGGCTGCGCGTTCAGCCTCCGGCGCCCGTAGTCGGGCGGGATCTCGACCCCCACCGACGCGCGCCCCGCGACGATGAATTCCCGGAGCGAATCGCGCGACGGCGCGTAGGCGACGATGTCGAAGAAACCCGTGTTGACGAAGTCCTGGAGAAGCTCCCGGCTCTGCTGCGAGCGGCTCTGGTCGAGGACGACCGTGCGCACGTGCTTGACGTTCGTGTCGATCAGGCCGAAGAGGAGCAGCTGGAACGCGGGGACCATCAGCGCGAACTGGAGCGTCCCGCGGTCCCGGATCATCTGGACGGCCTCCTTGCGGAGGACGGCGAAGAAGCCCCTCACGACCGGGCCCTCCCTGCCGCCGCCGCCGACGCCTGCGGGATCTCGCCGCGGCGCTCGATCTGGAGCCGCGTCAGGCGCACGAAGACGTCCTCGAGGGAGGCCTCGATCGGGCGGATCTCGACCGGCGCTCCGGCCGCGCCCTCGAGGTCGTGCGCGATGCGCGACTCCGGCACGTCGGAGCGCACGAGCAGGTGGAGCGAGTTGCCGAAGATCGTGACGTCGTCGACGTAGGGCAGCGCGCGCGCCTCGCTCATGAACGACGCCACGCCGCGGGCGCATGCGGCCTCGACGCGGCGCATGCCCTCCGGCGTGACCTCCGGGAGGCGGACGAGCTCGTCCGGCGTCCCCTCCACCAGCATCTTCGAGAGGTAGAGATACGCGACGCGGCCGCACCGCTCGGCCTCGTCCATGTAGTGGGTCGTCACGAAGAGCGTGACGCCGTCGGCCGCCAGCGTGAACAGCAGGTTCCAGAGCTCGCGCCGGGCGACCGGATCGATCCCCGCCGTGGGCTCGTCCAGGAAGAGGACGCGCGGGCCGTGCATGAGCGCCGCCGCGAGCGCGAGCCGCTGCTTCCAGCCGCCGGAGAGCTGGCCGGCGAGCCGCTCGCGGTAGGGGCCGATGGAGGTCAGGTCGATCGCCCACTCCCGGCGCTCCCGCAGCCTGTCGCCGCGCAGGCCGTAGACCGACGCGAAGAAGTCCAGGTTCTCGAGGACGGTGAGGTCCTCGTACAGGGAGAAGCGCTGCGGCACGTAGCCGATCTGACGGCGGACCTCCTCGCCCTGCTTCTCGACGTCGAGGCCGTCGACGTACGCGCGGCCCTCGGTCGGCGCGAGAAGGCCGCAGAGGATCCGGATGAGCGTGGACTTGCCCGATCCGTTCGGGCCGAGCAGTCCGTAGATCTCCCCGCGTGGCACGCGCAGCGAGACCTTGTCGAGCGCGCGCACGGGACCGAAGTCGCGCGACACGCCCTCGACGACGATTCCGTACTCGCTCTTCCCGGAGGCGGCGCTGTTCGTCATGGGGATCCGCGGGAGCGGCCTAGTCTTCCAGCCGGACGGTCGCCGCCATGCCGGGGCGGAGCTCCGGCGTCGCGTCGATCGCGACCTTCACGCCGAAGACCTGGTCCATCCTCTGGCCGAGGGTCTGGACGTTGCGCGGCGTGTACTCGGACTGCGTCCGGATCTCGACGACCTTCCCCGGGAAGTCCCGCTTCGGGAACGTGTCGACCCGTATTGCAGCCTTCTGGCCGACGCGCACGAGGCCGAGCTGAGGCTCGGGGACGTAGACGCGGACCCAGATCTGCGACGGCTCCAGGAGCTTCGCGACCGGCTGGTTGGGGCCGACGAGGTCGCCGGGGCGCAGGTCCATCGACTCGATCACGCCGTCGGCCGGCGCCTCGACGACGCTCTCCTCGCGCTGCCGCTCGAGGTATCCGAGCTGGCGCTGCTCCGCGTCCAGCGCCGCCTGCGCGGCCGCGATGTCCTCCGGGCGGGATCCCCGCTCGAGCTCCTGCAGCGTCTGGGACGTCGTCGTCGCCTGCATCGAGGCCGTGTCGTACGCCTCCTGTCCGACGATGCCCTTCTCCTTCAGGTTCCACTGGCGCACGCGCTCGCGTTCCGCCGTCTGCGCCGCCGCTCGGGCGCGCGCGATCTCCTCCGTGCGCGGGCCGCGGAGCGTCTTGGCGAGCGTGGCCTTCGCCTGCGCGACGCGCGACTGCTGCTGCTGGATCTGCAGGTCGATCAGGTCCGTCTCGAGCTGCACGATGGGCTGGCCGGCCTTGACCGTCGCGCCCTCCTCGACGAGGACCTTCGCGACGCGCCCGCCGAGGAGCGAGCCGACCTCGGCGTCGCGGGCCTCGATCGTGCCGGACAGCACGAGCGGCTTCGGCTGGTTGCGCTTCGATACGTAGAGGGCGCCGCCGCCGGCGAGGAGGACGGCCACAAGGAGGAGGAGAAGGAGTCCCTTGCGCTTCATCGCTGTCTTCCCTTCGATGCGGACCGCTTCGCGGCAACGCGTCCAGGCTCGCGCCGCCCTTCGCCGGCTCTCTTCGTCGCGGCCCTTCGAGGACCGACGATCCCGCGGGTCCAAACGTCCACCACGGTGTCGAGGTAGTCGGCGACGGGGAGGGGCTCGTCCAGGATCTGCATGACCTGCTGCATGAAGACGTAGGAGTGCAGCGTCGCCAGAAACGCCAGCGCCGCCGCGCGGTACTTGTCGCCCTCGACGCGGATTCGCCCCCGCCCGCCGGCGCGGCGCAGGTAGTCCTCGAGGAAGCGGAAATTTCTCTGGGGCGGCGTGGGACGCTGGCTCGGGTCGAACGGGAGGGGGATCTTGCCGACGCCCTGGACGTGCTTGAAGGCGCCCTCCGGGGCCCTCTTGAAGTACACCCACCGCGCGACGAGGCCGCGGATCCGCGTCTCGAGGAACGGGATGAAGACCTCGCCGACGCGGCGCAGGACCATCCGCGGGTCTTCGGTCCCGTCGTACTCCTCGAGGAACTCGAGCGGCAGGAGGTCCGGGTCGGGTTGGCCCATCGCCGCGACGAAGAGCGCCTGCTTCGTCGGCGCGTGCCGGAGCAGCGCGGCCGGCGAGACGGACAGGCGCGAGCCGATCTCGGCGAGAGTCGCCCCGGCGAAGCCGTGCTCGACGAACGTCTCGCGGGCGGCGGCGAGGACCTGTTCGCGGCTCACTCGGGGGCTGCGTCCCATAAGTAAATAACTATTTAGTAATTTACTGAGATTGTCAAGAGCCCTGCGCGACGGCGGGCGTCATGAACCGAAGAGAGGTCGGTCCGGTCGGGTTGGGCGCTCTCGGGCCTAGTCGGCGGGCCTTGTGCCCGCCGCTACAGTCAAAGACTCATCAGGAGCTGGAAGTACTCCTCGGGAGAGTCCGAGAGGCGGATCGAGAATCCGCTCGGGATCAGCCGCGCGAGCGACGCGGGAACGCGCAGCGCGCGCACCACGCGTCCGCGCACCGTGCAGCGCTTCCCCTCCGGGAGGTGGAGGTCGGCGGCCATGTACGTCCCGGGATCCGGGAGACGCACCGAGCGCACGAAGATCCCGCTCGCGGAGACGTCGTACGTGAACCCGGTGCACGCCGCACCCCGCAGGTTGAATTCCACCAGGAAACGCCGCTTCTTGCGCGCGAAGGCGCGCCGCTCGGCCACTCTGCCCGAATTCTCCATCCCACTCTTCGCGGGATGCAAGAGCGATGCAAGAGCCTGCACCAAAGGGCAAACGGGCTCACTTCGGCGGCGTTCTGCGCGGCTCCATCCCAACGGCGTTCCGCGCCGCTAGGACGCCGGCGCCTGCCTCTTGAATTCGAGACTCTTCACGCGCCCCGCGTCGACCAGGAACCCGGTGACCTCGCCCTTCGGACCGCGCTGGAAGGTCAGCTGGATGCCGTCGTGCGTGAACGTGTCCTTGACCGTCGGCTTCAGCGGCTCCTCGGCGATGCCGCGGTGCTTGATGATCAGCTTGTCGCCCTCCGCGACGAGCCGCCACGTCGCGCCGACTTCCTCGCTCGCGTAGAGGCCGGCGAGCGGCGCGAGCTCGGCCGCCGACGGCGTCCACGGCTCGACCGGCTCGAAGGTCTGGGTCTGCGGCTCCTCGTCGGGCTCGACCGTCGTCACCGTGAGCTTCGGCCGCGGCGCGCGCGCTCCCCCGCCGCCGGGGATCGCGGGGATCTCGATCTCCCGCTTGCCCTCGAAGCCTTCGAAGCGATACCGATTCCCGCCCGCCGGAATCAGGGGATAGTTGCGCTCGTCGACGTTCGCGGTCAGCTTGTCGTCCCAGATCGCGAGGCGCAGCAGCTCGCTCGACTGGGGGTCCCGGTACATGCCGACCAGCGCCTGCAGGCTCTTGGGAGGGGAGGCGAGCTTGACGTTCCCCGCCGCCTCCTTCGACTTCGACTCCTCCTTCGTCATCTGCGAGCCGAGGTAGACCTCCGCCACCTTCGACGCCAGCCGGCTGGGATTCGCCTGTGCGAGGTTGCAGAGGCACGCGACCGAGAAGTGCTGCTTCGGAAAGCGCATGAGCTGCGCGCGGTAGCCCGCCCAGGACCCGCCGTGCGAGACCGTCGGGAGCCCGCGGAAGCTGCCGATGACGAGCGCCGAGGCGTACGTGATCTTCTTGCCGCTGTTGAGCACGCCCACTTCCTGCATCGTCTCCATCAGCTTCGCGTCGCCGACTCCGTTGCGCGGCTCGTAGAAGTTCTCGTCCCACCTCTGGAGGTCCTCGACCGTCGTGAGCACGGAGCCGTCGCCGATCTGCTCCCAGTTCGACATCTCGATCCCGAAGGCGGCCGCGGGAGGCTTCTGCTTCTGATAGCCCGTGGCACGATTGGGGATGATCCGCGTGTGCAGCTCGTTGAACTGCGTGTGCCGCATCCCGAGGGGCACGAAGATGTGCTCGGCGGCGAACTCGCGCAGCGGCTGCCCGCTCGCGCGCTTCACGATGACGCCGAGGAGGAAGAAGCCGGTGTTGCTGTAGAGGTACTCCTGGCCGGGCGGGAAGTTGACGCCCTTCTGCCGCGCGATGATGTCGAGCGCGTCCTGCTCCGTGGTCCAGTCCTCCTCCTGCATCCCCGAGAGCTCCATCGCGACCAGGTAGTCCCGCAGGCCGCTCGTGTGGTGGAGGAGATGGCGGATCGTGATCGTCTTTCCGGTCACCTTGCTGTAGTCCGGAATCTCAGGCAGCCACTTGCGGATGTCGTCGTCGAGCGAGAGCTTGCCCTCGCGCGCCAGGAGCTGGATCGAGAAGGCCGTGAACTGCTTGGAGGTCGAGCCGATGTCGAAGACGGTCTGGGGGGAGTTCGCGACGCCGAGCTCGAGGTTCGCCATGCCGTAGCCGCGCGCGTAGACGATCCTGCCGTCGCGGTAGACGCCGAGCGAGCAGCCCGGCGAGTCGCTTCGGTCGTATTCGGCGAAGACCGCGTCGACCTGCGACTTCGTGTCGGGTTGCGGCGTGGGAGTCGCCGTCGGAGTGGGCGCGGGAGACGCGGCGACGAAGACGCCGAGCGCGAGCGCGGTCAGAGCGAAACGGCGCATGAATCTTCCTCCGGACGCAGGGGCGGCCCTCGCGGCCGCCCGGACGGCGGAAATTCTACTTCGCGCTCTCTCGCTCGAACGCCTCGATCTGCCTCCGCCGCTCGTCGGACAGCGGCTTCTTGGCGCGTGACTTCCAGTCAAAGCTGACCTGCGTCGTCCTGGCCTCGGCGACGAGCTCGCCATTCGGACGTCGGACGGCGTACGCGAAGTCGAACGACGACGCGCCCATCCGCGTGACGTGGATCTCGATCTCGAGGACCTCGCCCATCGACACCGACGAGCGGTAGTCGATCTCGGAATGCGCGACGACGAAGTCGACGTCCCAGAAGTCCGTCGAGCCCTGCATCGCCAGCCAGTATTTCTGCCGCGCCGTCTCGAGGTACTTGAGGTACGCGACGTTGTTCAGATGCCCCATGGCGTCGATGTCGGCGTAGGGGACTTCGACTTGAACTTTCAAGGGAACTCCCACATCCCGCATTGGACTTCGTTGCGGGCGGCCTCTGCCGCCCGGTTCTCCCCGGCGACGGCGACTCGCAGCTACTTCGCCCGCTTGAACGTGAACTCTTCCTTCTTGCCGCGCAGCTCGACGGTGCACGCGAGCGTGTCCGCGTCAGGATGCCGGTACGTGAGCGCGAGGCCCTGACCGTCCGAGCCCGGGCCCTCGAAGCGCGCCTCGTGCTCGTTCCAGCCGGCGAGCGTGAGCTCGAGCGGCTTGTCCTTCTCCTCGCGCCCCACGAGCTTCGCATCGAAGTGGCGCAGGCGCAGCACGAGGGTCTGGCCCTCCGACTGGATCGTGAGGATCTCGGAGAGCTTGATCTCCCCCTTCACGACGAGCCGCCACATCCCGAGGATGCCGTCGCCGGCCGGAGCGGTCCAGGTCTCCTCGGAGAGATTGCCGCCCGAGTCGTCGACCCAGCGCCCCGCGAGCCAACCCAGCTTCGACAGCGAGGCGGACTCCGCGGACCGCGCGAGAGCGGGAAGCAGGAGGCCCAACGCCGCCGCCAGACACATCGCTCGTCGCGCCCGTCGTGTTCTCATCGCGAGCCTCCTTGGTCTTCTATGGCGCGCCGACGATAGCGCGATGGCGGTCGATCCAGTAACCCCAGGGGACGAACAGCCAGAGGGCCAGGCCGGAGAGGCTGACGGCTCGTTCGTTGGGCGGCGGAGGGCCGAAGACGCTCGCGGCCCACGCCAGCGCGAGGAAGAGGACGAGGCTCCAGAGCGCCCACACGCCGGTCCGGTCGTTCGGCCGCGTCATCCCTAGATAGACCGCCAGACCTCCTCCGTAGACCATGAGCTCGAGGATGACCGTCAGCGCCGGATGATTCCAGATCGAGAGGCCGACCTTCAGGCTGCCGGCGCCCGGCCGCAGCGGCATGTCCGGCCGGTGCACGAGCGCGTCGAGGAGCCAGTGGGAGAGGACGCCGACGGCGAGGACGATCGCTGCAATCGCCGGGCTTCGTCCCCGCCGCAGGAGCGCGTACGCGACGCCGACGAGGATCCCCCACGCCGTGAGCGCGAGCAGGCTGTGGCTCCAGGGGTAGTCGAGGAAATCCATCGGCGTCATCCGCGTGTTGCCGGGATCGATCCGGAAGTGCTCGATCCCGAGCAGGCAGAAGACAAAGAAGAGCAGGTCCGCCCACTGCACCGCCAAAAACAGCGTCCCCAGCGAAAGCGTTGGCGCCACGCGCTTTCCGGCGAAGCCGAGCCCGAAGTGGCCGAGGAACATCGCGGCGCATTCTGCCCCATTTCACCCGCCGGGAAGGCGGGTGTAGGCTGGTCACAGATTCTTCAATTGGTGGGCGGTCACGATCAGTCCCTGAACGGAGGCCGGAGATGAAGAGACTTCTCCTGGGGTTCCTCTGCGTCGTGTCGGCCGCCGGAGCGCTCGCTCAGACGTGCAGCCCGACCACGTTCCTGACCAGCACGTCGTACCTACTGGGCGGAAGTCCGTGGGCCGTCGCGGTCGGGGACTTCACCAACGACACGATCCTCGACGTGGCGAATGCGAACAATAACGATTTCATCACGGTGCTGCCCGGAGCCGGAGACGGCACCTTTGGGGCGCCGATCAACACCTCCGAGGACATCTACAACCCGTATTACGCGGTCGCCGGCCATTTTCACGCGAGCTCGAACCTCGATCTCGCGATCGACTCCTACGACGGCTTCTACACCTTCGCCGGCAATGGCGACGGGACGTTCCAGACGCCGTTCTTCACCTTCGTGGGCTTCCAGCCGACCGGTTTCGTGACGGCCGACTTCAACGGGGACGGGAAGGCCGACATCGCGACGACCGGCGGAAGCGCCAACGTGATCGAGATCTTCCTCGGTAACGGAGACGGCAGCTTCACGCAGCAGCCGCCGATCACCGGCTTCGGATACATCGGCGCGCTCGCCGCCGGCGACGTGGACGGCGGCGGCACGGTCGACCTCGTCGCCGCGAGCGGAACCGGGATCGCGATCTGGCCTGGCCTCGGAAATGGCTCCTTCGGTTCGCCGATTCCGCTGAAGATCGGCGGAGGCGTCAATGCCATCGCGATCGGGGATCTCGACGGAGACGGCCTCGTCGACATCGCCGCGGGCGTCGGCAACTATGCCGCCGTGTTTCACAACAACGGGAACGGCAGCTTCTTCGCCGCCGTCGAATATCCGCTGACGTTCACCTCCAACCAGATCGCGATCGCCGACGTGGACGGCGACGGCCGCAACGACCTGGTGAGCCTGTACGGGCAGCAGTACTACGGTGTTCTCGGCATCGTCAGCGTCCTGATTCAGAAGCCCGACGGGACGCTCCAAGCGGCGTCGAACTTCAGTGCGGGCAATTCCTCCCTGGGCATCGGCGTCGGAGATTTCAATGCCGACGGAAAGGCGGACGTCGCCGTTTCGAACTCGGGCGACGGCACGGTCTCCGTGCTCCTCGCGACCGGCGACGGCAGTCTCCGCGGCATCCGGGTCATGACGATCCCCCTGAACTGGAGCGCCCTCGCGAGCGGAGATTTCGACGGAGACGGGCTGACGGATTTCCTGGCCCTGAATGCGAGCAGCCTCACGTTCCTGCCCTCCGACGGTCTGGGACATCTCTCGATCGGATCGATGACGCCGGTTTCCCTGTCCAACCCCACCTTCCTCTTCGCCGGAGACCTGAACGGCGACGGGAAGCTCGACGCCGTCGCCTCCGACTACAACTCACAGGTCGCGGTGCTACTCGGACACGGGGACGGATCCTTCGACCCTCCGACGTTCTACGGCACGGGTTTCGGCTCCTCGCAGGTCGTCTCCGGAGACTTCAACGGCGACGGCGCCGTCGACCTTGCCGTTCTCGACAGCGCCTCCAACTTCGGAGACATCAACATCCTGCTGAACCTGGGAGACGGCACGTTCGTCAACAATGGAAACTTCCCGCTCCTCCACTATTCCTCCAACATCGTGGCGATCGATCTCAACGGCGACGGCTGGACGGATCTGGTGACTTCCAACGGGGGGGGCTGCTGCGGCAATACACAGAACGTCTCGGTGTACCTCTCCAACGGGAACGGCAGCTTTCAGCCCGGGATCGACTATCCGACGGCGTCGTTTCCGGTTTGGGCGGACACGGGCGACTTCAACGAGGACGGCAAGCCCGACCTCGTGACCGCCAACAGCAACGCGTCCAACCTCTCGATCCTGCTGGGCGACGGAAACGGTGGATTCCTGCCTCCGTCTCTCGTTGCGATCGGCTTCGCCGCGGTGTCGGTCCAGACCGGATTTTTCGACCCGGACGGGCATGCGGACGTCGTCGCGATTTCGGGAGGTTCCCTCAACCGCGCCACACTGCTGCGGGGCGCCGGGAACGGGACCTTCCAGCTCCCGGAGGGCTACACGGTCGGGTCGAACTCGTACCGGATCTTCTCGGGCACGTTCAACCCCGGACCGGCCGAGGACGTCGCTCTCCTGAACGGCGACGGGACCCTCTCGACGCTCCTCAACGCGCGCCTGGTCGCGTCCGTGACGGACGTCTCCGTGATCGTCGGCTCGCCCGCGGTCCTGCACGCCGAGGCCTCCGGCTCGGGAACGCTGACCTACCAGTGGCGTCGGAACGGCGTCCCGCTCTCGGACGGCGGGCCGATCTCGGGCGCGACGACCGCGACGCTGACGATCGACCCCGTCGCCTTCACCGACGCCGGCTCCTACGACGTCGTCGTCACCGACGACTGCGGTGCGGCTCCCTCCAACGCGGCGACGCTCTCCGTCGAATTCGACGACGTCCCGCTCGACAACCCCTTCCACAACGACATCCTCACGATCGCCACCGCCGGCATAACGGGCGGCTGCACGTCGACGAGCTACTGCCCCGCCAACGACGTCACGCGCGCCGAGATGGCGGTCTTCCTCCTGAAGTCCAAGTACGGCGCCGACCACGTCCCGCCGCCGCCCGTGCAGATCTTCCCGGACGTTCCCGACGATGCCTTCGCGGCCGCCTGGATCGACGAGCTCGCGACGCTCGAGATCACCTCCGGCTGCGGCGGCGGCCTCTACTGCCCGGACCGGCCCATCAGCCGCGCCGAGATGTCGGTCTTCCTCCTGAAGACTCTCCTGGGCTCGGGCTACGTGCCGCCGACGCCGGTCGGGATCTTCGCCGACGTCCCGCTCGGCTCCTTCGCGGTCGACTGGATCGAGGACATCTACAACCGCGGCATCACCGCCGGCTGCGCCAGCAACCCGCTGCGCTACTGCCCCGACGCCGACGTCCCCCGCGAGCAGATGGCCACGTTCCTCGTCCGGACGTTCCTGGGGCCGTAGCGCTCGTCGCGGTCAGCGCCTCTCGAGCACGCAGAGGCGCTGGTCGTTGCCGCGCCAGCGTTCGGGGTCGGCGGGCGTGGCCGTCGTCCCGGCGCAGTAGCTCTCGACGTATCCAGCCCGGATCGACGGCCGCGTCGCCAGCTCCTCGGGCTCGGCGCCCGGACGGCTCAGCGTCCCGACGATCAGGAAGCGCGGAGAACTCCGCTCCGCCTCCGCGGGAAGCGAGTCGAACCAGGAGGCCGACGCGCGTCCTCCGAACCGTTCGAGCTCCTGACTCAGGAACGCCGCGTCGCGCAGGAGCAGCACCCTGTCCTGCGGACCGGCGTGCCGCGCGACCCAGTCGAGCGTGAGCCTCCGCGGATCCGCGAGCGTCGCCCGCGACCGCGTGTAGGCCGCCAGCGGCAGCGCGTAGACGCCGAGGAGCCACGCCGCGAGCAGCGCGTCGGCGACGTATACGAGCGGCCGCCGGACCCTCGCCCGGACCTTCGCGAAGAGGAGCCCGATCGCCACGCAGCCGAGGGGAACGAGCGCCAGGACGTTGCGGAACGGCTGAAACGACCGGAGCGAGACGAAGACGAGCGAGGCCGCGGCGAAGACGGAGATCCCGAAAACGGTCGGGCGGCTCGCGCGATCGCGGAGTCCCACGACGAGCCCGCCGATCGCGAGCAACGCAAACGTCGCTCCCAGCTCAGGCCGCGCGTAGTCGAGATCCCACTCCGCCCGCACGAACGCCTGGTCGAGCAGGTACGGAGCCGCCCAGCTCTCGTAGGTCGACTGCAGGTATCGCGCCGCCCGGAGGATCTCCGCCCCGCGCAAGAGCGCGATCGGCATCCCGACGACCACGCCGGCGAGGACTCCCGCCGCCGCGAGCGCGACGTGACGCACCTTCTCGCGCCACGGGAGTGCGAACAGCGCCGTCGCCGCCGGGAAGACGAGCAGGACGAGCACCGCCGGGTACTTGCTCGCGCCGGCGAGGCCCGCGGCGGCGCCGGCGGCGAGGGACACGGTCCCGGTGTGCAGGCCCGCCCGCGAGCGCTCCGTCAGGTACACGCACGCGAGCGCGAAGAGCACGGCGTAGGGGTCGATCGTCGCGATCGGGCCTCGGAGCACGAGCGCCGGGACGAGCGCGGCGACGGCGAGCGCGGCCGCCCCGGCCGCCGGACCTCCCAGCCGCCGCGCGAGGAGCCCGGTGAGGACCACGATCCCCATCCCCACGAGGACGCACAGCGCCCGCCCGATCAGGAGGATGGGGAACGGCTCGAGGTCGTCGTAGAGCAGCCCCTCCTCGGGAATCCGCTCGCGAAGCGTGCGGCCGCGCAGCAGGCCGTACACCGGATCGACGGCGCGCACCACGGCCGCCACGACGTTCATGGGAAGCTGGCCGTAGCGGTAGATTCCCGGGTCCCAGCCGCCGTCGCGCACCATGCGCGCCGCGGGGTGGAGCGAGTAACCCTCGTCGAAGTACGCCGTGTAGGGCCTCGCGGCGAACAGCGGAAGGACGCGCAGCAGGAGCCCGGCGAGAAGCGCGAGTCCGAGCGCGCCCCGGGCCAGGAGATTTTCGCGCCGGTTTCCCAAGCGAAGGCTCAGCCCCGCCCGCCCGCGATCTTCGCCGCCTCCGGCAGGCGCCGCAGGCGCAGCATCGCGGCGATGCCGAACGCGGGGCCCGGCGCGAGCGCGGCGAACGCCCAGGGCCATCCGAGCCCCGCCGTCGCGGACAGCCGCGCGACGAGCTCGATCGACGCCATCGTCAGCAGGAACCCGACGCACGTCTGAACGGTGAGCGCCGTCCCCATGTAGGGGGGATCGGACAGCTCCGTCACGCACGCCGAGAACTGCGCGGAATCGGCGACGACCGACGCGCCCCAGACCGCCGCGACGAGCAGCAGCACCGCCGGCGGCGCCGCGAAGAGAGATCCGAACACGAGACAGCACGAGCCCGAGACCATCATGGCCGCCGACGCCACCATCGTGCGGCCGACGCGGTCCGCGAGAAGACCGGCGAGGACGCACCCGACCACGCCGCTGCCGATCACGACGAACGACGCCGCCTCCGCGAGCGCCGGCGCCTCGCCGTGCGCGGCGAAGCTGGCTCGCAGGAATGCCGGCACCCACGTCCACATCGCGTAGAGCTCCCACATGTGGCCGAAGTAGCCGAAGTCCGCGAGGCGGACGCCGCGGTTGCGGAACACCTTGGCGATCTGCGCGAGGTCGAGCCGCGCGGAGGCCGCCGCGTGCGGTCCGTCTCGGACGAAGAGCAGGATGATCAGTCCCCCCACGCACGACAGCGCCGAGACCGCCAGCACGTTGGAGCGCCACCGATCGCTCCCGACCGCGTTGACCAGGTACGGGGTCGCCTTGCCGAGGGTGAGCGCGCCGATCAGCGTGCCGAGCGCGAGGCCGCGGCCGCGCCGGAACCAGCTCGCCATCAGCTTCATGCCGGGCGGATAGACCCCGGCGAGGAAGAATCCCGTCGCGAACCGAAGAACGATCGCGGACGCGGCTCCCCGCGCCTCGAGCGCCAGGCCCGCGTTGGAGGCCGCGGCCGCCCAGGCGCAGGCGGCGATCAGCGCGCGCATCGGGACGACGTCGGGAAGGTTCAGGAACGCGCTCACGAGCGTGCCCACGACGAACCCGAGCTGGACGGCGAGGGTGAGCCACGTCAGCGCCCCGGGCGAGAGGGACCACTCGGCGCGCAGCGCGGGCGAGACCGCGGAGGCGGAGAACCAGAGCGACATCGCGAGCAGGATCGCGGTCGCGATCTTGAAGAGCGCGGCCCACCGCCCGGGGTCTTCGGTGGAGGGTGTCGGCGTCGCCGCGTTCATCGGATCCCGACAGCTTGCCATAGAGCGGGGTCCCGGCCGGCGACCTCGTCGCGGCCCTGAACTTGCATCCGACATGCATCTGTTAGGCTTGGCGGCCCCGATGCGACGACCCATTCCCGTTTGGCTCTTCGGCGCTTCGTTCCTGGCGATCCTCGCGGCCAGTCCCCTTTTCGCCCAGAGCGCGAAGGGCGCCTCGACGAAGGAGGTGAGGGAGTGCCCGCCGCAGGGCGACGCCACCAAGGCCTCGCTCAAGCACCTGAACGAGGAGCGCGCGCGCCTGGACGACGTCACCGACGACGACGTCGACGACTCGGTCACGATGGAGGAAATCTGCGAGCCCGGCGACGACAGCCTGCGCTGGCAGGCCGGCCAGGGCGTCGAGATCACCGCCTACGTCGTCGAGGTGCACGACGGAGGCCCGGCGTCGTCCAACTGCCACTCGTCCCGGCCGGAGGACCACGACACCATCCTCGAGCTCGCGCCGGACGCCGGCGGCGTCGACCGCTCGCACCGCTTCTACGCCGTCGTCACGCCGCAGTGGCGGCACGCCGTGGCGACCGATCACCTCGACTGGTCGACCGGCGGACTGCGCGCGCACTACATCCAGAGATGGGTCACGATCCGCGGCTGGCTCCTCTACGACCCCGAGGCCGAGAAGAGCTCGCTCCACACGGCGCAGCTCATGGGCCCGAGCGTCTCGCGGATGTCGGCGTGGGAGATCCACCCGGTGACCGCGCTCGAGCTCGAGGACGACGTCCTCGACCAGCAGGCGCTTTTCTACGCCAAGTCGAACACGAGCAGCTCCGCGCCGTAGTTTCCCGCCGCGAGCTCGAAGCGCCGCTCGTCCGACGCCGCCAGTCCGTCGCCCGCCTCGAGAGAAGCGCCCTTTGTCGCGGCGGCCTCGACGCCGCCGCGCAGCACCTGCACCCAGAGGTGGCGCCCGGCCGGCAGCTCGACCGACACGGAGGCCCGCGGCTCCAGGAGACTCGCGTAGAGGTTGACGTCCTGGCGGATCGCGATCGATCCGCCGGCTCCCGACGGGGACGCGACCCGGCGCAGCCGGTTCTTCTTCTGCGCGTCGTCGAAACGCTTCTGGTCGTACCGTGGCGGGAGCCCCTCGGCCTGCGGCACGATCCAGATCTGGACGAAGTGCACGGGCTCGGTCTTCGACCCGTTGAACTCGCTGTGTCGCACTCCGGTGCCCGCGCTCATGTACTGGACGTCGCCCGGCACGATCACGGAACCGTTTCCCAGGCTGTCCTCGTGCGCGAGCCGTCCCTCCAGCACGTACGAGACGATCTCCATGTCGCGATGGCCGTGCGTGCCGAAGCCCTGACCGGGCCTGACGCGGTCTTCATTGAGCACCCGAAGCGCCCGGAAGCCCATGAACCGCGGATCGTGGTAGTCGCCGAAGGAGAAGGTGTGGCGCGTGTCGAGCCAGTCGTGGTCGAAGTGACCGCGCTCGGCGGAACGGCGGATGCGGATCACCGGTTCACTCCTTCCACCACTCCGCCGGCTCGAAACCGGCCTCGAGGAGTCTCGCCGGCTCGGTCATCTCGCCCGGCCGCGGGATCGTGAAGCGCACGCCCTTCGCGTGCGCGTCCGCCGCCATGCGGAGCGCCGGCTCGTTCCAGGCGTGGAACGCGAGGTTGAACGTCGCCCAGTGAATGGGAAGCAGGAGCTCGCCCCGCAGGTCGCGCTGCGCCTGCACGATCTCCTCCGGCGTCATGTGGATGAGCGGCCAGGTCGGGCCGTACGCGCCGAGGCTCATGAGCGTCAGGTCGAACGGTCCGTGGTCGCGGCCGATGTCGCGGTACCCGTCGAAGTAGCCGGAGTCTCCGCTGTAGAAGACGCGGTGCCGAGGGCCCGCGATGACCCACGAGCACCAGAGCGTCGCGTCGCGGTCGGACAGCCGCCGCCCCGAGAAGTGGCGCGCCGGGGTCGCGGTGATCGTGACGCCGGCGATCTCCCTCGTCTCGCCCCAGTCCCGTTCGTCGATCTGCGACGCCGGCATCCCCCACCTCTCGAGGTGCGCGCCGACGCCGAGCGGAACGCAGAAGCGGGCGCCGGTCCTCGCGAGGGTCTTCACGGTCTCCATGTCGAGGTGGTCGTAGTGGTCGTGCGAGATCACCACGGCGTCGACGCGCGGCAGGTCGGCGAGCGCGATCGGCGGCTCGAAGAACCGGCGCGGACCGACGAGCGTCGACGGCGACACGCGCTCGCTCCAGACGGGGTCCGTGAGGATGCGCGCGCCGTCGACCTCGACGAGCGCGGTCGCGTGTCCGAGCCAGGTCGCGCGGAGGCCCGACGCGGGCGGCCTCTCGAAGTCCGAGCGGCGACGGGCCTCGACGGGGATGGGGCGGACCGGATAGCGCGTCTCGCCGCCGGCCACCTGCAGGCGCAGCGAGCGGGCGGCGTCGCGGGGCAGCATCGTGTGCGTCGGCATCGCGTTGACGAAGCGCTGCGCGCCGGCCGACCACTGCGGCGAGCGGCGCATCCGCTCCAGCCGCTCGCCCGTCGCCCGCGCGCCGAGCGAGGCGAACCACTCGGTGGACCGCGCCAGCACGGCCAGTCCCGTCGCGCCCACCGCACCCACCGAGAGCGCGGCCACCCGGATCGCGCGGCCGATCCGACTCAAGTCTTCCGCTTCCCGGGTCGCGCCTCCACTCAGCGGCGGCCCCGCGGGCCGCTCGACGTGTCGGGCGTGTCGAGCGTGATCTGCCGCCGATCGAGCAGGGTGCCGGTCGCGCGCGCGAGCTCGGTCGCCGCCTTCCGGTAGTCGGTCAGCGCGTCGGTCTCGGTCACGCGGGCCTGCGTCAGGTCGTTCTGCCGCGTCAGCACGAGGAAGTTCGTCGACAGGCCGACGTTGAACTTCTCCTGCTCGGCGAAGAGCTGGGTCTCGGCGGCGACCCGCGCGGCCTTCGACGACTCGATCCGCGAACGCGCCGTCTCGAGGGCCGCCGCGCCGTTGCGGACCTCGGCCTCGACCTGCTGCCGCGTCGCGGTGAGGTCGACCTTGGACTGTTGGAGCTGGGAGTTCGCGATCGCGAGGTTCGCGCGCGCGGTCCGATTCGTGATCGGCACGGAGACGGACAGGCCGATCGACGCGTCCGGGAAGCGGTTCTCGCCGATCGTGCCGTAGGAGCGGCCGGTCCCGCCGAGGATCGGCGAGGGCACGGTGATCGGGCCGCCGTTGAAGTTCTCGGCGTCCGGGTTGATCGATCCCGCGAGCCCGCGCCGCGCGTAGGACGCGACGAGGTCCACCCGCGGCATCACGTCGGATTTCCGGGCGGTGACCTGCACCTCCGAGACCGTCTGTTGCGCCCTGAACTCCGCGATCTCGGGCCGCTTGTCCTGCGCCACGGCGAGCATGTCCGCGAGCGGCGGCGGCTCGTAGTTGGCCTCGGGCTCGTCCGTCGGCACGATCGCCTTGCCCCAGTCCGGATCCGCGACGTCCCCGAGCACCAGGCGCTTCAGCGTGTTTTCGTTCTGGGTGACGAGCTGGCGTGCCGTCGCGAGAAGACCTCGCCGCCGCTCCTGCTCGGCCGTCGGCTGCGCGATGTCGGTCTCGCCGAGCACGCCCGCCTCCACGCGGCTCTTCGTCTCGTCGAGCTGCCGCCCGGCGAGCTCGACGGACTCCGCGATCGAGGCGACGTTGCGCCGCGCCGCCACCAGGCTCCAGTACGCGGAGTCGACCTGGGTCAGCACGTCGGAGACGATTCGCCGTAGCCTCGCCACGGACTGTCCCTGCCGCGCCGAGGCGATCCGGATCGCCTCGCGGGCCGGGTCGATCCAGAGGTCGCGCAGGAGGGGCTGCCGCAGCGAGACCCCGAAGCCGGTCGAGTACGCCGGCGAGAGCGGGACGAACACGTTGTTGGTCGTGTCCCGCTCCCAGTTCCCGAAGAACTGGGCGGTGCCGCCCGTCGGGATCAGCTGCGTGAAGGTGCCCGACACCGCGACGCCCTTCGCGGCCGGCGCGAGGATGTCGTCGGGCGCGCCCGAGAAGAGCGAGTTGACCGGGTCGGTGTGGTCGCGGTACCTCACGTCGGTCGCGGCGAAGAGGTCGTAGGCTCCCTCGGCGCCCCAGACCGTGAACCCCGCCTGGGCGACGTTCTCGCGCTCGACGAAGAGATCCGTGTTGTGCGCGAGCGCGCGCTGCGACGCGTCCGCCAGCGAGAGGGACAGGCTGCCGGCCTCCTGCGCGGCGCACGCCGCGGCGGTCAGCCACGCGAGAACGGAGACGAACCTGCGCATCAGTAACCTCCTGTTTCCAATCGACATAGGGGTGAGCCGGATCCGCAGATTCAACGGGAGCCATGGCGTCGGGATTCCAGTCGGTCCGCGGCCCGCGACGACCGGCACCTTAACTCACGGCTCTTCAACGCGCTAGCCCGGCGGCCCGAATCGGGCAGGGTTCTTGAATAGCACTGTCGTGTGCGCGAACAACTCGGACGAGCCTCTTGGTCGATCCTCCTCTTCCCCGCACTCCTCGGCACCTCCGGCTGCACCTTCATCAACAACCTGATCGGCTCCGAGAAGCGCGTCGTCTACAAGTTCGACCATCCCTTCAACGCCGACAACCCCGCCTTCCGCCGCTCGGCCGAGGCGCTCGGAATGCCGATGGTCGAGGGCAATCAGGCCGTGATCCTCCAGAACGGCGACGCGATCATCCCCGCGATGATCGGCGATATCACGAACGCCCGGAAGACGGTCAACCTCGAGTCCTACATCTTCCAGCCCGACGAGGCGGGGCGCCTGTTCACGGACGCCCTGATCGCGGCGGCGAAGCGCGGCGTACAGGTCCGCCTTTTGATCGACGACTTCGGGGGGAAGCTCAAGGGGTTCAAGAAGGAGCTGGACGCCGCGGGCGTGATGGCGCGGAAGTACCGTCCCATGCGGCTCTTCTCGATCTACAAGATCGGGAACCGCACGCACCGCAAGATCCTGGTCGTCGACGGCCGCGTCGCGTACACGGGCGGGCTCGGCATCGACAAGCGCTGGATGGGCGACGCCCGCAACCAGAACGAGTGGCGCGACACGCAGGTCCGGGTCGAGGGCCCCGTCGCCGGACAGATGCAGTCGATCTTCGCGGAGGACTGGACCTACACGACCGGCGAGATTCTCGCGGGCGACGACTACTACCCGGAGAACCCGCGGGTCGGGTCGCTCCGCGCGCAGGGGATCAAGGCGTCGCACGGAGACTCCTCGTCGCTCGCCAAGATGCTCTACTACGTCGCGATCCAGTCCGCCGAGCACAGCATCCGCATCGCCAACGCCTACTTCCTGCCCGACAAGCAGGTGCGAGACGCCCTCGTCGCGGCGGTGAAACGCGGCGTCGACGTCCAGGTGATGGTCCCCGGCAGCAACATCGATCTGCCCATGGTGCGCTTCGCCTCCTGGTCGCACTACGGCGAGTTACTCAAGGGCGGCGTGCACATCTACGAGTACCAGCCGACGATGCTGCACAACAAGACGGCCGTGATCGACGGGATCTACTCGACGATCGGCTCCATCAACTTCGACACCCGCTCCATGAACTCCAACGCCGAGGAGGCGCTGGCGTTCTACGACCGCGGCTTCGCGGCGCAGATGGAGGAGATGTTCGAGAACGACAAGAAGCGCTGCCGCGAGATCACGTACGAGATGTGGGACGACCGCGGCCTCCACCGGCGGATCATCGAGACGATCTTCTGGATCTGGGAGCCGTACTACTGAACCGGCAGCGGAATCCGGCCGCGGGAAGGCCCCGACGCGCCGGGTGAGCGCCCGAGCACGTCCTGCAGCGCCTGGAGCGTGACCGGCTTGGTCAGATGGACGTCGAAGCCCGCGTCGAGAGCGCGCCGGCGATCCTGCTGCGAGCCGTAGCCTGAGACCGCGATGAGGAGGACGTCGGGCGCGAGCGCCGGCCTCAGGCGCGCCGCCACCTCGTAGCCGTCGAGCCTGGGCAGCCCGATGTCGACCAGGATCGCATCGGGATGCCGCGCGAGCGCCTTGACGACGCCGTCCTCGCCGTCCGGCGAGGACAGGACCTCGTGCCCGACCTGCTCGAGAAGCCGCTTCAGTCCTTCGCGCAGATCCGAGTTGTCTTCGATCACGAGGATCCGCCGGCGCGCGGGGGAACGCTCGGGCGCGGGCACGGACGCCGGCGCCGCCGCGCGGCGATGGGCGCTCGGCAGCCTCACCACGAACCGGCTCCCGGTTCCGCGACCGGAGCTCTCCGCGAAGACCGTCCCGCCGTGGAGCTCGACTAAGTGGCGCACCAGCGTGAGGCCGATCCCGAGGCCGCCCTGAGACCGGTCGATCGTGTCCTCCGCCTGCGTAAACGGCTCGAAGATGCGGGGCAGGACCTTGGCGTCGATCCCGACGCCCGTGTCCTCGACGGCGATCTCGACCTCCTCCCCGACGGTCGACAACCGGATCGTGACGCGCCCGCCGCGCGGCGTGTACTTGAGCGCATTCGCGAGGAGGTTGCTCATCACCTGCTCCAGACGAACGGGATCTCCGAGCGTCGAGCAGTGCGTCGGGAACGGCTCCACGTCCAACTCCACGCCGCCGTTCACGGCGGCCGGGCGATGGGCCTCGATGGAGCGCGCGACGAGCTCGGCGAGGTCCACCGGGGCCTTCGCGATGGCGATCTTCCCGAGGGTCAGACGCGAGAGATCCAGAAGGTCGTCGACGAGGCGCGACAGCACCCTCGCCTGGCGATTCACCACGGCGCGCTCGTGCACGAACGCCCGCGGATCCCGGTGCTCCATCAGCTCGTTCGCCGTCAGGATGGCGGCGAGCGGATTGCGCAGCTCGTGGCTCAGCATCGCCAGGAAACGGTCGCGCTCGCGGACGCCGCGCTCGAGCTGCAGGAGAAGATCCCGGACCTCGTACTGCCGGCGCCGGGCGCGCAGCGCGGTCTGGATCGCCGACACGAGGGTGACCTTGCGCGTGGGGCGGTCGAGCAGGGTGATGTCCGCATGCCCGGCCAGCTGCCGGATGGCCGCCGCGACGGTCTCCGACCGGCCCGCACCGACCGAGAACACGAGAACCGGCAGGTCGGACCAGGGGAGCTGGCTGCCGAGGACCTCGGCGAGCTCGCCGATCGTGCCGGGAGTGAGCGTCTCCTCGGTCAGCAGGAGCGCGCCGGCGCCGCGCTCGATCTCGTTGCGAAGGTCCGCGGTGTCCGTGCACGCGACGGCGAAGATCCCGGCCTGTGACAGAACTCGGACGGCGAGCTCGCCGTCGCGCCCGCTCGGCGCGAGCACGAGAACCCGGAAGTCGGAGCCGGAGGAGGCCGAGGGAAGATCGTTCAGCGGTCCGCCTTCGCCGACAGCGCGTCGACGTGACCCAGGAATTGGGGCGCTCCCGAGAGAATCCCCTGGAAGTCTCGGATGGGCTCGCCGAAGCTCACACCGCGCTGGTCCAGGCACAGCTCCCGGATCGCAGTCTCGTGACGTCCCGCCCGCTTCTTCGGAACCGAGATCGCCTTGTGGACCTCTCCTCCGCTCTCGAAGAAGCGAAGCAGCAGGACCGTGTCCGCGAGGAAGCTCAGGTCCACCGGCGCGCCGAGGTCTCCGGAGAACCCGTGCTGCGCCATCGTCAGGATCGCCACGACCCCCTTGTGGCGCAGGTAGGTCAGGAGCTCGTGGAGGTGGAGGGTCAGAAAATTCTCCTCCGGCATGGAGGCGTAGTAGCCGTTGAGGCTGTCGATGACCACGAGCTTGGCGTGATCCCTCTCGACCGCGTCGCGCACGGCCCAGGAGAACTCGCCGGGCGACATCTCCGCGGGATCGACCTGCTGGACCCGGACGCGTCCCGCATCGATCTGTTCCGCCAGCGGGACCCCCAGGGCCGACGTGCGCTGCTTGAGCGTGCCGAGCCCCTCCTCGAAGTGGAAGAGGGCGACGTTCTCGCCGCGCCCCGCGACGGAGGCCGCGTACACCGCGGCGATCGCGGATTTTCCGGTGCCCGCCGGGCCCAGGATCAGGGTGGCGGTTCCGTGCTCGAGCCCTCCGCCCAGAATGCGGTCGAGCCCTTCGAATCCGCTCTTCAGCACTCGCGGAAGAAAAGTCTGCTGATGCTCCGACGCGACCAGTCGCGGGTAGATCACCAGGCCCCCCGTTCGGATCCGCATGTCGTGGAACCCGCCGCGGAATCCCACGCCCCGCAGCTTCTTGACGCGCAGGCGCCGGCGCTCCGCGCCGTAGAGCGGCGCGAGCTGCTCGAGATCCAGGATTCCGTGAGCGATGGATTCGACGTGCATGTCTCCGGGTTCCTCGCTTCGGTCGTCCAGGAGGAGGACCGTGCTGCCGCGCCGGGCGAAGATCTGCTTGAGCGCGAGGATCTGGCGCCGGTAGCGAAGCGCGGTCTGGGAGAGCAGCCGCACCTCGGAGAGGGAATCGATCACGATGCGGGACGGGTCGAAGCGCTCGACGACCTTCAACAGCTCCCGAGTCGTCTCGCCGAGCTCGACCTCGGAGGGGTGGAAGAGGGTGTTGTCGTCCGAGGCCGCCAGCTCCATGTTGGGCGAGACCTCGTGAATCTCGACTCCGGAGAGGTCCCAGCCGTGGGACGCGGAGACCTCGCGGAGCTCGTCCGCCGTTTCCGAGAGCGTGATGTAGAGCTGCTTCTTCTTCCCCCCATCCACCCCCGCGCGCAGGAACTGAAGGCCCAGCGTCGTCTTTCCGACGCCGGGATCGCCCTGGATGAGATAGATGTGACCGGTGGGGAATCCGCCGACGAGCACGTCGTCGAGACCCGGGATTCCCGAGCACGCCTTTGACGTCGTTGCGTTTCTCGTCATTTTTGAGCTCTCTACGAAGCGGGGACAGACGGGCCCTCACGGCGGTCGAATGCGAGATTTGTGCCCGCGCAGCTATACTCGGCGCCCCGCGGGGGAACCCCATAGAATGCCCGCTGGCTTGAAGAAGGAGGGGAAGTGAGAAAGAAGACCGTCAAGGCGGTGCGACTGACCGGAGAGCACGCCGCCTATGCCCTGCAGATGTTGATCGAGGACGGCAAGATCGCCAGCCGCGACGTGGTCCAGGCGCTCAAGCGCCGCGAAAAGACCGTGCGCGAGCTGCGCGCGCGACTGATCGCCCTCGGCGAGGACGTCTCGAAGGCCGTGGTGAGCGCCGCGAACGCCGCCAACGGTTCGGCCCGGGTCCGGAAGGCTCGCAAGCAGATCACCCGGGCCCAGCGCACCGCGCGCCAGGCCCAGGGCCGCTACATGGCCGCCGTCCGGCGGCTCTCCAAGGACGCCCGCAAGCGCGTGAAGGAGATCCGGGTCAAGTCGGGCGTGGACGCGGCGATCCGGGAAGCGCGGCGCCTGGCGGGCTAGATCGCTGACGTTTCATCGGGCGGCCGCAAGGGCCGCCCCTACCCGCCTCAGCTCCCTCGCATCGCCCCGGCCGCGAGCGTGAGGTCGGTGACGAGCGCGCCGTAGACGCGCGACTTCCCCGCCTCATCCTCCGCGCGGAGGACGGCCGAGGGATGGAACGTCGCGAGGACCTTCGGTGCGAGCGGCGAGTCGAGGAAGCGGCCGCGCTCCTTCATCAGGCGGAACCCGGAGCCGAGCAGCGCCTTCGACGCGGTGGCGCCGAGACACACGAGCACGCGCGGCGCGATCAGCGAAAGCTCCGCCGCGAGCCACGGGCGGCACGCCTCGATCTCCGTAGACCCCGGCGTCTGGTGGATGCGGCGCTTGGGCGTGCGTACGAACTTGAAGTGCTTGACCGCGTTGGTGACGTAGACCTGCTCCCGGGCGATGCCCGCCTCGACGAGGGCGCGGTCGAGCACCTCGCCGGCCGGGCCGACGAACGGCGCGCCCTGCAGGTCCTCCTGGTCGCCCGGCGCCTCGCCCACGAGGACGGCGCGGGCATCGGCGGGGCCGCGGCCGAACACCGTCTGCGTCGCGTCGCGATAGAGAGCGCAGCCCTTGCACGACGCGGCGGCGCGCGCGAGCGTCGCGAGGTCGGCGTTCGGCGGGACGAACTCCTGCGCTCCCGGAACGGCCGGCGACGGACTCGCGTCTGCGATCTCGCGCAGTCGCGTCAGGTCGGGATCGCCGCGCCGCAGCATCACGCCGTGATCGCCCTCGGCGATCCTCCAGAGGACCGAGTAGAGCAGCCGCCAGCGGTCCGGATCCTTCCCCGGAGCGACCGCTTCCATCAACGCGACGAACGCTGGCGGCACGCGCAGCTCGACGGCGGGGGCCGGCGCGGCGGGCTCGCCCGACAGCTCCGGCGTGTCGAAGAGCGTCTGCGTCTTCTCGGCCGCCTCGCGCCACGCGACCTCGGACGGCGGCACGCGCTCGCCGATGAGGCGGCGCGCGACGCGACGCCAGCCTGCGGCGTCGGGCGGAAACGTGACCTCTCTCATCGCGAATTCCTAGGGCTTGATCCCCAGCGAATCGACGTGGGCCTCGTACACCGCCCAGTCGACTCCCAGCTCGGCGGCCAGCAGCCGCTCGAGGCTGGTCGCGAAGAAGTGCTCGCGCCGGTACGGCGAGTCCGGGGCATCGCCCGGCTCTCCGCTCACGCGGCCCGATTCGCGAGCCTTCTCGAACGCCATGTCGAACGCGCCGATCGCGTCCTCGGGGATCCCCCGGTAGCGGGCCAGCATCGACTCGACGATCTCGTGCAGGGCGACGAGGATGACGTATCGCCAGTCGTCCATCTCCGAGACGCGGATCTGCACCGTGTCGTCGGCGTCCCAGTAGTCGCCGACGGTCGGGTAGCGCTGCTCGCGATGCGGAATCGTCTGGACCTCGATTCTCATACGTACCCCATGGCCTTCAGGGCCTCGTAACGACGAAGCGGCGAGCTCGGATAGTTGGTCTGGTCGCCGTCGGGCCGGTAATAGCGCAACGGGAAGCGCACTTCGGTCGCGACCTTGAGCACGGCCTCCCACGCCGTCGGGATCGTGTAGCCGTGGCCCATCGCGATGAGCACCGCGCCCTCGGAGTCGAACCCCGCGACGCGGTGACGCCCGTCGTCGACGTAGGCGTCCCAGAAGTAGAGGCTCGGCCGGACCTTCTCGGGAAACAGGATCGCCTCCCCCGCCGTGACCGCCTCCTTCGTCCACATCGTCAGGGACGCGCCGAATCCCTCGGCGAAGTCGGGCTCGAAGCGTCCGTCGGCCAGGGCGGAGAAGACCTCGCCCAGAGGCCGGCGCGAGAGATTGAAGAGCAGGTTGGGATGCGAGTTGTAGCCGAACCGCTCGCACTTCTCGAGGAACCAGACGCCGTCCTTCCCGGCGATGACGTTCGCGTCGCCGAAGCCGGAGAAGCGCATCTCGCGGTACACCGGGAAGAGCTTCCCCACGGAATCGGTGACCGCGCGGCAGTCGAGCGGTATCGCGAAGACGAAGTCGAGCGCGCAGCCCGCGAGCGGTCCGAGGTCGAGCGCGTGCTTGCGCTTGCACTCGAGCTGCAGGAAGGCGAATCGCGGTTCCCCGTTCTGGAACCAGACCTCGACGTTGTTCTCGACGCCGTCCTTGCGCTCCTGGAGGAGGAAGCGTCCCGGCGACTTCCGCGCCTTCAGGTGCTCCTGGATCTCCTCGTTCGCCTGCGCGGGGTCCTCGGACTCCGGCACGAACGTCTCGAACTTCTCGCCCTGGTCCGGCTTGAAGACGTACGCCGTCTCCGGCGACTTCCGGCAGAGCTCGAGGGCCGGCGCGGGATCGTCGAACGCGAACGACGGCGGAACGGAGAGGCCCTGGCGGGACACGAGATCGAGGCAGGCGGCGCGGTCGTGCTCCATCGTGTCGGCGTAGCGGCCTCCGCCGAAGACGCGGAAGCCGTCGGCACGCAGCCGCTCGTTCTCCTCGACGGAGTGATTGGCGTCCCAGATCCAGTAGGCGTCGCGGAGCTCGGCGCGCCTCGCGAGGAGCTTGTCGAGGCACTCCGCGGCGACCATCCCCCGCCCCACGCGCAGGAAGGCGTCCCGCGCGGCCGCGTCGGCGCGGACGGCGGCGGAGGGGTTGAGTCCCATCCGGACGTCATGGCCCTCCTCCTGGAGGCGCAACGCGAACCCCAGGCCGGAGTGGTCCGCCGTGGCGATCACGAACTTCACATAGCCGGATTTGCGAGACGCGTGCCAGCCGCGGAGGCGCGGCGGCGGTACGGCTGGCACGAGCGGCAGACCCACATTCGCCGGCCGGAGAGCGGGAACTCGCGCAGCGCGTCTCCGCAGCGGCGGCAGACCTCCTCCTGGTAGACGTAGAACGCGTCGCGCCCCCGGCGCGCGCCTCGATCGCCGCCGGTACGCGCGGCCGCCGCGTGCGTACGCTCTCGCGGATCGATCGTCGCGATGCTGCCCGGACGGAGACCGCGCCGCATCAGGCGCGCCGTCGTCGTCCAGAGCTCACGCCACTCGTCCTCCGCGAGCCTGTCCGAGCGCCGCAGAGGATGGATGCCGGAGAGGAAGAGCGCCTCGTTCCGGTAGATGTTGCCGACGCCGGAGATCACGCGCTGATCCAGGAGAGCATCGCCGATCGGCCGCCGCCGGCGCCGAAGCTCCGTCCAGACGCGCTCCGGGTCCGCGTCCTCCCGCAACGGGTCCGGACCGAGTCGCTCGAGCACCGCCTGCACCTGCGCGGGCGAGGACAGCAGCTCGCAGGTCGGCGGCCCGATCAGGTCCACCGTGACGTCTCGCGTCGAGAGACGCATCCGCACCGACGGCTTCGGCTCGGGCGCGCGGCCTCCGTGTCGGAAGCGATAGAACCATCCCGCCATCCCGAGGTGCACGTGGACGATCAGGCCGCCGTCCCAGAAGTGGAAGAGGTGCTTGCCGTAGGCCTCCGCGCGCAGGAACCGCCGCCGGTCGAGCCGCTTCGCCTCCGCCGCGAAGCGTCCCTGCGGCGAGGAGACGCGCACGCGGCGTCCGCCGAAGTCCCGCGTGTGGCTGCGGGCGAAGCGGTGGATCGTGTTGCCCTCGGGCACGGAAGGATCCTATGCCCGAATGTAAAGAAGGCGGGGGATCGCTCCCCCGCCTTCTTATCCGAGACTTCCGACTCTACAGCGACAGCGCGCCGGTCCGAATCAGGTACGCCAGGAGCTTGCGCTGCTCGGGATCGAGTAGCCGGTGCAGCTCCCCGAGCGCCGTGACGACGGCGCCCTTGAGCCGCTCCGCGCTCTGCATCCGCAGCGTGGCGCCGGCGTTCGCCTTGGCCGCGTCGAAGGTGTCTCCCTCGATCGCCTCGGCGAAGCTCGAGAGCGTCCGGCGAAGGTCGACGGCCGCCTGCGCGCGCTCGGTCTTGATCGCGTCCAGGATCCGCGCGAGCTCGGCGACCTGCGCCTCCGCGAGATTCAGCTTGTAGGCCAGGAACCGCAGCGGACGGCGAACGCCGAACGCGCCGCCTCCGAACGAGAACCCGAACCCGAAGCCTCCTTCGGATTCGTCCCGCGCGGTGTGGAACTCGAAGCCGCGCCCGCCTTCGCTTTCGTCAGCCTCGCAGTCGGCGAAGCCGATGCCGACGTGGACGCCGCGGTCGCGCCGGTCGCGACAATGGCTGTCGCGATAGCGCTTCCAATGGGGAATGAATCCCGGGTACATGAGGACCTCCTTTCGCCGGGGCCAATCGCTCCCGGCGGGAACATCGCGTGGGCGAAACGCCTCACGCGCCGGATCACGCTACGCCTCGGTTCGAAGGGAAGTCAAGACCCTCGAGGCAGGGTCAATGAGCTCTACCCGACCAGGGCACCCCTCATCACCGTCACGGCATTCCCGCCGAGCTGGACTCGATCGCCGCGGCACTTCACCGTCACGAAGCCGCCGCGCGCCGAGGCCTGGTATCCCGTCATCTCGGTCTTGCCCAGACGCGCCGACCAGAACGGGCCGAGGCAGCAGTGCGCGGAACCGGTCACGGGATCCTCGTCGATGCCCGCGCCGGGGGCGAAGAATCGCGAGGCGAAGTCGTACCCGTTGCCGTCGGCGCCCGCCCTGCAGGTGACGATGAGGCCGCGGCCGCCGAGCTTCCGCAGCGCGACGAGGTCCGGCCGCAGCGCGCCGAGCGTCTTCTCCGAATCCACCTCCGCGAGCGAGTCGATCGGGTTGACGCCGAAGTAGCGGATCGGGGCGCCGAGCGCGCGGACGAGGTCGTCCGGAGCGTCGGCGGGAACCTCGGGCAGCGCCGGGAAGTCGAGCCAGATCCGTCCGTCCCGGCGCGCCGCGGTGAGGAGGCCGCTGCGCGTGTGGAAGCGCGCGGTCTCGCCCGCCGGGAGATGATTCTCCTCCCACAGCACGTGCGCGCTCGCGAGCGTCGCGTGCCCGCAGAGGTCCACCTCGACGGTCGGCGTGAACCACCGCAGGCCGAAGCCGCCGTCTTCGCCGCCGCGGCGCACGAGGAACGCGGTCTCGGCGAGGTTCATCTCGCGGGCCACGAGCTGCATCCACGCCGCGTCCCGCTCCGAGGGCAGCAGGCACACCGCGGCCGGATTGCCGCGGAAGGGCGTATCGGTAAACGCGTCGACTTGAGTGATGGCGAGGCTCAAGGGCTCAAGGGATCGTCAGGCGGGCGAGCCCGCGTCGAGGTAGCGAACGTAGTCCGTCGAGATCGGCGAATGGTTCAACTGGCGCAGCATGGTCGCGATCTGGCCGCGGTGATAGGTGCCGTGATTGGCGACGTGCATGAGCGCATCGCCGAGCGGATAGCTCAGGGTCTTGCCCGCGAAATTGACGTAGGTCAGCGGGCGGGCCAACGCGTCGGCCGTCTGCGCCGCGACGAAGTCCCGGTGCGCCTCCTCGACCGGCCGCCATCTCTCGCGAAAGTCCTCGAGGGTCCAGGCCTCCGTCGACTCGGGGAGTCCCCTCGGCGAGCCCCCGCGCCAGCGCTCGAGCCAGACCCATTCGGCGCCGTAGACGTGGGCCAGGGTGGCCTGGATGGACCCGAAGCTGCCGCCGACCTTGCGGTTGAGCTCCTCGGAGGACAGCGGGTCGAGCGACTCGAGCGTCTTGGCCTGGGCCCAGCGGCCGTAGGCGAACATCTTTGCGATACCTTCGGTCGTGTACAGCATGGCTGTCGATTCTAGCCTCGCCCGTTCGACTAGAACACGTGAGGAGGTTCCAAAGATGCGATACATGCTTCTGATCTACAGCCCCGAGTCGTACTGGCAGACGATCTCCGAGCAGGAGCGCGGAAAGATCTACCAGGAGTACCTCGACTTCACCGCCTCGATCAAGCGGAGCGGCCACTGGCTGGCGGGCGACCCGCTCGAGCGCACCGCGGAGGCGACGACCGTGCGGGTGCGCGACGGCAAGCCGCTGTCGACGGACGGCCCGTTCGCCGAGACGCGCGAGCAGCTCGGCGGCTACTACATCATCGAGGCGAAGAACCTGGACGAGGCCACCGCGATCGCCGAGCGGGTACCGTCGTCGCGCATCGGCTCGATCGAGGTGCGCCCGATCCTCGACATGCCGGAAGGCCCGGCGCGGCAGGCGAAGGCGCAGGCGGCCTCCTGACCCAGGGCCCGCCCGACGGCGGGGCGGGGAGCTCTCCCGCCCCGTCGATCGAGCGTCTCTACCACGCGGACTCCGGCCGGATTCTCGCGACCCTGATCCGACTCGTCGGCGACTTCGATCTCGCCGAGGAGGTCATGCAGGATGCCTTCGCCGCCGCGCTCGAGCGCTGGCCGGGCGGCGGCGTCCCCGAGAACCCGCGCGCGTGGATCGTCGCGACGGCGCGGCACAAGGCGATCGATCGCCTCCGCCGCGACGTCCGCTTCCGCGCGAAGCGCGAGGAGCTCGCCCACTGGGCCGCGCTCGCCGAAGACGCCGCGCCGGATTTCGCGGATCCGGCGGACAACCGCGTCGCCGACGACCGCCTCCGCCTGATCTTCACGTGCTGCCACCCCGCGCTCGCCGTCGAGGTCCAGGTGCCGCTGACGCTGCGCACCCTCGGCGGCCTCACCACCGAGGAGATCGCCCGCGCGTTCCTCGTGCCCGTTCCGACGATGGCGCAGCGGCTGGTTCGCGCGAAGCAGAAGATCCGCACCGCGCGGATCCCGTACCGCGTGCCGCCCGACGACCGCCTCGAGGAGCGGCTCGACGCGGTGCTCGCCGTGCTGTACCTCATCTTCAACGAGGGCTACGCCGCGACCTCGGGCGCGGAGCTCACCCGGCGCGAGCTCTGCGCCGAGGCGATCCGGCTCGCGCGCCTCCTGGTCGAGCTGATGCCGCGTCAGCCGCAGGCGCGTGCGCTGCTCGCGCTGATGCTGCTCCACGACTCGCGCCGCGACACGCGCCTCTCCGCGGACGGAGAGCTCGTGCGGCTGGACGAGCAGGACCGGGGCCGGTGGGATCGGGAGGAGATTCGCGAGGGGATCGCGCTGACCGAGCGTGCGCTGGCGGAGGGCGGGCCGGGCCGCTACGCGCTCCAGGCCGCGATCGCCGCCGTGCACGCGGAGGCGAAGACGCCGGAGGAGACGGACTGGCGGCAGATCGTCGCCCTCTACCGGCAGCTGCTCGCGCGTTTCCCCTCGCCCGTCGTCGAGCTCAACCACGCCGCCGCGGTGGCCGAGGCCCACGGAGCGGCGGACGGGCTCGCGCTCCTCGACGCGCTCGAGTCCCGCCGCGAGCTGTCGGCGTACCATCTGCTGCCCGCCGCGCGCGGGCGGCTCCTGGCGCGGCTCCACCGGGACTCCGAGGCCGCCGAGGCCTACCGCCGCGCGCTGGCGCTCGTCGGGAACGACGCCGAGCGGCGCTTCCTGGAGCGCGAGCTGGCGCGGCTCGCAGCGGCCGGTCCGGGAAGCCCCGGGAGCGGCTAGACCTCGCCGAGGGACCGGATACGGAGGGCCGCCCGCGGCGTGCCGAGGCGCGTCGGGTACACGGCCGGAAGAATCGTGCCGTTCTTGATACGGCTGCGTTCGACGTTGATGCGATGGCTGCAGTGGCCGCAGAGCGCGGTCCCGTCCAGCCCGATCTCCGTCTCGTTGGAGCGGCTGCAATCCCGGCATTTCCAGCGGCGCAGGGCTTGGTTCAAGGGGTATCGCTTTCTCGCCGAATGCCGGCGACGGAAGGTGGGCCGGTCCTGGGTTGTCCGTCGGAGGAGTCGGAGACCTTCACAGTACCACGGGCCTCCCGGCGAACTGTGATAGAGTCTGCGGGTTCTCGGTTCGCTCGCCTTTGCCAGACCCGCTCTGACGAATCCCGAACGAAAACACAACGAGAATGCGGAGCTCCGCGCCGGCGGCGCCTCGCGATCGCAACTTTGCCCGGCGCACAAGGATGGGTTCCATGAAGCTTTACGTAGGCAATCTTCCGTACAACGTCTCCGACGACCAACTCAGCGACATGTTCGCCCGATTCGGCACTCCCGATTCGGCGCGCGTGATCACGGATCGCGACACCGGCCAGTCCAAGGGGTTCGGGTTCGTCGAGTTTTCCGACGACGAGAAGGCCAAGCAGGCCCTGACGCTCGACGGCACCGACTTCGGCGGCCGTTCGCTCAAGGTCAACGAGGCTCGCCCCAAGACCGAGGGCGGCAACAATGGTGGCGGCGGCCGCGGCGGGCGCTCGCGCTACTGATCGTTTCGATTTCGTCGACATTCACGAGGCGGGGGGCGACTCCCGCCTCTTTGTTTTATGACGACGGGCGCACGATCCGGACGTTGAAGTCCGCGGTCTTGAATGCGCCCATCAGCGTGATCCAGAAGAGCAGGTAGGCCTCGGTCCCCCGCGCCGCGACGATCGGACCGAGATCGTGCACGCGCGTCCAGCCGAGCTCCCCGAGGAGCGCGGCGACCCTCGCCTTGGCGTCCGCGTCGTTGCCGCAGACGAAGAGGTCGCTCTCTCCCCCGACCCGCTTCGGGTCCACCATCACGCCCGCGTTGACCGTGTTCAGGGCCTTAACGACGCGGGCCTCGGGGAACGCCTCCTGGATCCGTTCGCCGAGCGACTCGCCGTTCGGTCCGGTCAGGACGCGCGGCGGCATCCCCCGGGAGAAGTCGAGCGGATTCGAGACGTCCACCACGACCTTGCCCTTCAGGTTCTCCTTCTTCGCGGCCCGCAGCGCCTCGACGGCCTTCTCGCCGAGCGTGCAGCTGAAGACGATCTCGCCAAACGCGGCCGCCTCGGCGAAGTCGCCGGAGGAGGCGTTCTTGCCGGCCCCGGACGCCCACGCCTTCGCCTTCGCGTTGCCGGACTCGCGCGCGCCCATCTTGACCTCGTGCCCCAGCCCGGCGAGCTTGCCGGCCAGCGTCGATCCCACCACTCCCGTTCCCAGCACTCCAATCTTCATCGAGCGTTTCCCTCCAGGTCGGAGTACGCGCCCCGGGACCGACGAGGTTCCGCCCTGCTCGTCGTGCGGCACGAATCCTGCTCCCCCACGGTCTCGTGGCCACGGAAGCCGTCGAACGAGGAGGGGCCCCGGGCGGACCGCGCGCGGCGACCGCCGCCGCCCGCCGATGCCGGCGGAAGTTCCTCCGGTTCTTCCCCCGCGGGTTCCGGGACGAGACCTACTTCGCGTGGGAGCGAGGCTACAAGTGGAACGCCCACCGCCGCTTCGCCGACGCGCTCGGCCCGTCCCAGTTCCGCGCGCTTCTGCGCGACGGCCGGCACGAGGAGGCGGCGGGGCAGGCCGTGGCCATCGAGGGGCGCACGCACCTGCTCTTCTCCTTCGAGAAGATGGCGCTCCGGGACGCGATTCGTTCCCGGGCCGGCGCGGTCGTCTTCGCCGAGGCGCTGTACGACTTCCTCCACGGGCGCGGCGGTCCGGCGACTCGCTTCGAGCGCTGGCGCGACGCCGTCGATTCTCTTCCCCGCCGGCAGACGCGCGTCCTGACCTGGCCGGTCGTCACCGTGTTCGGCTTCCTCGCGCAGCCCGAGACGCACTTCTTCTTCAAGCCCAACGTCGTCCGCGCGGCGGCTCGCGCGTACGGCGCGGAGATCCTCTACCGATCGAGGCCGGACTGGGAGGTCTACTCGGGCGTCCTCGAATTCGCGCGCCGGGTTCGAAGCGACCTGCGCGAGCTCGGTCCCCGAGACATGATCGACATCCAGTCGTTCCTCTGGGTCCAGGGGTCCGACGAATACGAGGAGTGACTCCGAAGCCGAACGGCTCTCATCCGACTGCGAAGCTGCGCATCGAGAGCGAACCGTAGCGGAACCCCTCGTGGAGCGTCTGCACGCGCTCTCCGGGGACCGCGGACCCCAGCACGACGAAGATCGGATCGAAGTGATCGCTGGTCGGCGCTGCGGAATCCGCGCTCGGCGCCTGCTCGCGGTAGGCCAGAATCGCCGGCACGTCCATCGCCTCGAGCCGCGCCGCCATCCAGTCGTCGAACGCGCGCGCCCAGGACGCGACCCGCGCCGGGTCGTCGGCGGCGTCCATCCGCCGCAGGTTGTGGACCATCCCGCCGCTCCCGAGCAGGAGCACGCCGTCGTTGCGCAGAGGGCCGAGCACGGCGCCGATCTTGAGCGCGTCCTCCGGACGGCGGGGAACGGGAAGGGAGACCTCGACGACGGGGACGTCCGCCCGGGGGAAGAGAAAGCGAAGCGGGACCCACGCCCCGTGGTCGAGTCCGCGGCGCATGTCCAGGCTGGCCGAGAGCCCGCTCCTCCCGAAGAGGTTCCGGATGCGCGCCGCGAGCTCCGGATCGCCGCGTGCGACGTACTGGATCCGATGGAGCTCGGGGGGAAAGCCGGAGAAGTCGTGGATCGTCTCCGGCGCCTGCGATGCCGTGATCCGCAGCGGCGACGGCGACTCGAAGTGCGCCGAGACCACGACCACCGCCTGCGGCCGCTCGAGCGAGGCGCCGAGCTGCTTCAGCCGCTGTCCCCAGCCCTCGTTCTCGAGCGCCACCATCGGCGAGCCGTGGGACACGAAGAGAGCGGGAAGTCTTCCCGGCATGACGTCCTCGAATCCTTGCAATCCAGGGGCCGACGCG
>Ga0068860_100000200_pt1 | contig 95120 bp, 78 predicted proteins | sample KBSSwiS32_FD_66597 | JGI IMG/M metagenome (GOLD analysis project Ga0068860, IMG submission 66597) | Switchgrass rhizosphere microbial communities from Kellogg Biological Station, Michigan, USA - KBS Switchgrass S3-2 | ecosystem: Host-associated > Plants > Roots > Rhizosphere > Soil ... | reverse complement strand
GTCGAACAGATCGCCTTCTCCGCACGCGAAGACAAGCGGGTCGACAAGCGCAGCGGCGTTAGCCAGCGGCTTCCCATCTCAACGATGGAACTGGTCATCTCCAACGCCGAACGCCGTGCTCTGGTCAACGGCGAGTCGCCCGCAGTCCCACGCATCAGCGATATCTACGCGGCTCTTCCTGGCATCACCGGCAAGCTCGAACTCGAATACGAAGGCGAGATGCGCGGAGCCGACACCGTCGTTCGCGAGCTCATCCGCACCGCCGTGGGCAAAATCTACGACCGCTACTTCAGCGAGACCAACACACAGCAGATCGAGCAGTGGTTCAATCTCGGCGGAACCGTCAAGCTCGACGACAACCAGTCAAGCTCAGCCGCACTCGCCGATCTCAAGAAAATCCAGGGCCTCTTCGAAAAACTCTCGCCCCTTGAAGTGAAGGCTTCCGATGAATCTCCGCGCGCAGTGGCCGCATCCGAGTTCCTTCTCGAAGGTCTCGTTGCGCACCGCAAACTCAGCCGCAGCGAAGAACGCGGCTTTGCAGCACCTGAAAAAGGATCACGCAAACCCGAGCGCGATCTCGAAGTTGAATTTGACGACTGGCAACGCTCCCGCCGTTCCGGCCGCGGCGGCGGATTGAATTGAATTCCCAGGTCTCAAAATCGAGACCTGGGGCACCCCCGTTTTTTAGCTAATCAGCACCCGTCGCGCACGTCGAAGGAGTATCGCATGAAGCGCGTTCGCTACACCAAATTCAACGGCGATCTTGCCTCAGAGATGGAGATCGAAGACCTGCTCAAAGCTCTCTCCGACTATCTGCTCAACTCCGGCTTTCAAGATCCCTATTCGCACTTTCAGGATCTCGATCACACCCTCGACAACCTGCGCGAAGCCCTCCGCCAGCTTCTCGAATCCGGCGACATGTTCGACGAGAGTATTCGCGAGCAACTCGGTCAAGCCATGCAGCAAAACAAAATGGACGAGCTCGTCGACAAGCTCATCCAGCGCATGCAGCAGGAAAACTACATCTCATACAGCCAGAATATGGACCCCACTCAGATGTCGCAAGCGATGGGTCAGGCCGGCAACGTCCAGGGCGAAGTTCGTTTCGAAGTCACCGACAAAAGCCTCGACTTCCTCGGCTACAAAACGCTGCGCGATCTCCTCGGATCTCTTGGCAAGTCAAATTTTGGCCGCCACGATACCCGCCACTGGGCCACGGGGGTCGAAGCCCACGGGGCGTCTCAACGATATGAGTTTGGCGACACCCTCAACCTCGACACCGTCACTACTCTCAAGTCAGCGATCGCTCGCGAAGGCATCGGCCTTCCGCTCAATCTCGAGTACGACGACCTCCATGTCCACCAGTGCGAGTACCAGAGCTCCTGCGCCACAGTCGTCATGCTCGACTGCTCGCACTCCATGATCCTCTATGGCGAAGACCGCTTCACTCCTGCAAAAAAAGTCGCCATGGCGCTCTCGCATCTCATCCGAACCCAGTACCCCGGCGACTCGCTTTCCCTTGTTCTCTTCCACGACTCCGCCGAAGAACTACCCGTCTCCCAACTCGCGCGCGTCAAGGTCGGTCCCTACTACACCAACACCCGCGAGGGCCTGCGCGTCGCCCAGCGCATCCTCGCCCGCCAGCGCAAAGACATGAAGCAGATTGTGATGATCACCGACGGCAAGCCCTCAGCGCTCACGCTCCCCGACGGTCGCATTTACAAAAATGCCTACGGCCTTGATCCCCTCGTCGTCAGCGAAACCCTCGAGGAGGTCGCGCGCTGCAAGCGTTCCAACATCATGATCAACACCTTCATGCTCGCCTCCGACTACGGCCTTGTCCAGTTCGTCCACAAAGTCTCAGAGATGTGCCGCGGCAAAGCATACTTCACCACCCCCGACACCCTCGGCGAATATCTCCTGATGGACTACATGAACCGCAAGTCGAAGACGATTCACTGAGGAAGGGCACTTCCAGGTTTAGCTGTTCATCCTCGATTTGTGGCAGAACGTTTCCCCGAGTCTGGCCGAGGGTAACGTGACCTGTCCGTTTGCGGACACCCCCCACCCCTATTTCCTGGAGGAAGTGCTTTGCTTTCATGAGCGTGCAGACTGGGGGTGTCGCCAAATATGTCTGCCCATTGGAGTTCGCTGTAGGTGTGTCTTGGAAAAGGACTTACGGCGCCTGGGTGAGAGATCGAGAAGTGATGTTCTCGATAGAGACGCAGAATCTTCCCTTCAGCATTGCAAGCCTGACGAAGTGCATCGCTTGTTTCTCTTGATTTCCATTATGAGCCGCGAGACGAGATAGTCTGCAAAGCGGATAAGTCTTTTTTGTGTTTGGAATGAGCGGTGTAGAGGCGTGGAAAATTTTTGAGGCTTGACTTTGAGAAAGCGCGGGGGGGCTGATTCTCTACACGGAGGTTTGCGCAGGAAGGATGAATCGAAGCGAGACCAGAGAGAGGATAAAAAGTCCGCAAGTTGATGTGTTCAACCTCCCCGGTCCCCAAAAGCGAGGGACCGGGGCACCCCACTTCGTTGCGAATTAACTCGAGACCGGCGCCACACGCCACTTGCTCCGGCGTTGTCAAAAGAGTTCCGTTCATCACACTAGACGACACTTTGTAGACTGTACATATGGCGCTCAAACGGATGGACAATGTCGGAATTGTCGTGAATGATCTCGGGATGGCGATTGATTTTTTCCGCGAGCTCGGCCTCGAGCTCGAAGGACGAGCCACGATCGAAGGAGAATGGGCTGGGCGTGTCACTGGACTGAGGGATCAGCGCGTCGAGATTGCGATGATGCGGATGCCGGACGGCCACGGCCGGCTCGAACTCTCTCGCTTTCTCACGCCGCCTGTGATCGAGGATCATCGCAACGCCCCCGTGAACGCTCTAGGGTACCTCCGCGTCATGTTTGCGGTGGACGACCTCGACGAGACGCTTGAAAGACTCCGCAAACTCGGTGCGCAGCTCGTCGGAGAAGTAGTCCAGTTTAAAGACACATATCGGCTTTGCTACATCCGCGGGCCTGAAGGGCTTCTCATTGGACTCGCTCAAGAACTAGGCTGAGCGCATTTGTGAAGATTGTTTACGCACCCTTGAGATCACTCGTACCGCAACGCCTCAATCGGATCCAGATTCGCAGCCCTGATCGCCGGGATCATCCCGCTCACCAGTCCTGTCACAATCAGGATCCCCGTAGCCACCACCACCGAGGTCGGCGAAATCAGCAGCCGGATATCCGCATCTTCGGCATGCAGCGCGATCTCGCTGTAGAACGGAATCCGCCCCACCAGCACCGAGATTAGATACGCCAGCCCAATGCCGCTCATACCGCCAACGCCGGTAATCACCATCGCCTCGGCCAGAAACTGCGTAAGAATATGCCGCCGTTGCGCGCCCAGAGCCTTCTCCACGCCAATTTCGCGCGTGCGCTGCTGCACGGCGACCAGCATGATGTTCATCAGCCCGATGCCCGCGATGCCCAGGGTGAGCGCGCCCACCAGCGACAGCAGCACCTGCAGCGCTAATGACAAAATGCTGAACTGATGAAGTTGGGTCATCAAGTTCGCCACGAAAATCGCATTGTGATCCGTCGGTCTGAATTTGTGCGCCGCTCCTAGCGTCGCCCTCAAGTTCTGCTCCACCAATTGATAGTCCCCGGTGTAGTTGAACCAGATTCCGCCGAGGTATTTCGTATCCGTCAGATCGCTCATCGTGCTGAACGGAATGTAAATCTGCCGGTTTCGGTTGTTGTCCTCGCCGCCCTCCTGCATCTTCGGGCTCAGCACTCCCACAATCGTGAATAGCACTCCATTCAACCGGATCGTCTCTCCAACCGCCCATCCGCCGGAATACAGCTTCGTCTTCGCTTCCGAGCCGATCACACAGACATGCGCGCGCTGCTGCTCCTCCTGCCCGTTGAAAAAGCGCCCCGCATCCGTATCCAGCTTCCAGATATCCTGAAACACCGATCGCACGCCATTGATCGTCCACGTATACGAGTGCAGATCGTTCTGCACCGTCACGTCTTTGAACGCAATCGGCGAAATGTGATTGATCCCCGGCACCGCCGCGCTCAGCCGGTCCACATCATCAATCGTGAACCGCACCTTGACGCCCGACTTCTCGCCGCCCGCCTGCTCGCTCGTCGTTCCCGGAAACGTGCCGATGATATTCGTGCCCCACTGGGCGAAAATCGCCTGCACCGCCCGGCTGAATCCCGCGCCATACGCCAGCAGCAGCACAACCGTCGCAATCCCCCACGCCATCCCGATCATCGTGATAGCCGTGCGGCGGCGGTTATACAACATCGCCTCCCAGGCCTGACCAAATATATCTTTCAGCATGTTCAACTCCAGCTTCTAGCCGCTAGCTACTAGCTAATTGAAGGCGAATTGCGACCCGTTTCTCATCCGCGTTGTCACTCCAAAACCGGGTTCGCAATTTGAAGGAAGGTAGTTATCACGTTAACGAAGCCAGAGGCTAGCAGCTAGAAGCTTGCTCTTTCACTCCTTCCTCAACGCCTCCACCGGATCCAGCGCCGCCGCCTTGCTCGCCGGATACAATCCCGCTGCAATTCCGCTCAGCATCAGGCAGACCATCGCCAGCGCCGCAGACCACGGAACCAGCCGCGGCGGATCCCATCCGGGCATCTTGCCGGTGAGCAGCGAATCCAGCAGCTTCATCAATCCCGCCGATGCCAGAATTCCCAACCCGCCGCTCACGCCCGTCAGCAGCAGCCCCTCCCAGAAGAACTGCCCCAGGATGCTCTTTTTCGTAGCGCCCAGCGCCTTCCGCAACCCGATCTCACTGGTCCGCTCCGTCACCGACACCAGCATGATATTGATGATTCCGACGGCACCCAGCCCCAGGGTCACGATGCCCACGCCGCCTAAGAAAATATCCATCGCCGTGAAGATCGCGCCGATCATCTTCTGCATCCGCACGGTGTCCCACTCGTTGAATGCATCCTTCATCGCCGGATGGAATCCATGCCGTTTCGCAATCACGCGATGCACCGCGACCGACGCATCTGAAGTATCGCCCTTCTTCGCCGGCTGGTATTGAATCGAGCTCAGCGCATCCTGCGCAATGTTGTCTCCTTTCAGCGGGAAAAGCTCCATCATGGTCGACACCGGCAGGTAGACCTTCTGGTCGTCGTAATCGTTATTGCCTACCGTGATCTTCTCCACCGCGCCGACGATCTTGAATGCGGTCCCGTTGATCGTGATTGTCTCGCCCATCATCGGCCGTCCGCTGAACAGCAACGTCGCAGCCTTCGATCCCAGCACCGCCACACGCCGGCGATCGGTCACATCCGCATCGTCGATAAACCTGCCCTGTGCCATGGGGATAAATCGCACCACGGGATAGTTTGGATACACACCTACCACGTGGCTCGACGTATTGCTGTATGGACTGACCTCGTACAGATCGTTCCGCGTGAGCTCCGCCGTCACGCCGCGCAATTCCGGCAGCTTCCGCAGCTCCTCCAGATCGCCCACTGTCAACTGGTAAGGACGCATTCCCGTATGCTGGTTTGCAACAGCAGGGATGGTCCCGTTGAACACCATGACCACATCGTTTCCAAGCCGCGCCAGGTTGCGATGCTGCCCCGAACGAAATCCCTCACCCAGCCCCACCAGCACCAGCAGCGATCCCACGCCCCACGCAATCCCGAACATCGTCAGAAAGCTCCGCAGCTTGTTCGCCGCAATCGCCCGAAAAACTTCGTAGAGCGTATCGCTGAAAGTCTGCATATCTTCCCAGCGCTCCTTCTGAAAACGGCGGAGGAAACAGGGCCACCCGCCGCTTCCCGTAGCCCGCTGTTTGATCCCTGCAACCAACTACGCTTCCGCTTGCCATCCGGTTCCTCCAATCCGTCACAGATAAAAGCGGAGGGAGCAGCAGCCTGAAGGCCACTGCTCCCTCCGAATCAAATGGGTGACCGTCCCTGACTCGTATCTCAGGTCCTAAAAGCGAGGGAGGGGTAGAACCACAGCGAGACTGGGAACCAGAACCGTGGCCTGAAGGCGACTGCTCCTTCCGAATCGAGGTGTCGGAGGATCGATCAGACTAGTTAGTGTTCGCCTTTGCCGGGGCGGAGCATGAGTTCGCGGATGGCTTCGCGGGGGTCTTTGCCTTGTTCGAGAATGAGCTCCATCTGCTCGGTGATGGGCATCTCGATGTCGTGCTCGCGAGCGAGTTCGAGTGCGGCACGGGTGGTGAGGACGCCTTCGGCTACTTTTCCGCCGAGGCTTTCGAGAATCTCGGGAAGCTTACGGCCCTGACCGAGTGCCTGGCCGACGGTGCGGTTGCGTGAGAGCGATCCGGTGCAGGTGAGAACGAGGTCGCCAACGCCGCTGAGACCGGCGAGGGTTTGGGGGTTCCCGCCACAGGCAACTGCCAGGCGAGTTATCTCGGCGATGCCACGGGTGATGAGGGCCGCTGTGGAGTTGTGTCCCAGACCGCAGCCTACGGCGATGCCCGCGGCGATCGCGATTACGTTTTTGAGGGCTCCACCGAGTTCGACGCCGATGACGTCGCTGGAGGTATACAGGCGCAGTGTTTCGGAACCAAATTCCTGCTGAATGAATTGCGCGACCTGGATGTCACTGAAGGCCACGGTGACAGCGGTGGGCTGTCCTTGAGCAACCTCGATGGCGAAGCTGGGGCCGGAAAAGGCGCCAATGGAGACGAGGATTCCCGCGGGCTCGAGCACATGGGAGATGACCTGGGTCATGCGCGAGTGGCTGACTTTTTCGACGCCCTTGGTGGCGCTAACGATGAATTGGCCGTTGTGGAACTGGTGTCTGATTCGGGTGAGCGTGGGGCGCAGAAACTCGGAGGGGATTACGGAGACGACGATCTCGGCCGTGGAGATGGGGTCGAGGTCAGGAGTGACCGTGAGATCGGACGGAATCGGGAATCCCGGGAGGAACAAGGTGTTCTCATGGGCGCGGTTGATGGTGCGAGCTTCTTCTTTGCTGTGAGCCCATAGGGTGACCTTGTGACCTCCGCGACGGCAGAGGGAAAGAGCGATGGCGGTGCCCCAGGCGCCTGCTCCAAGAACGACGATGTGGCTCATGCGGGTTTTCTCTCCTGAGTGCGCGAGCCGAAGCGATTTTCGGTCCCGGTAAGGAGACGGCGAATATTGGCGTGGTGCTTGAGGATGATGAGCGAAGCAACGATGATCTGCGCTGCGATGAAGAGAGGGGGCTTTTCACCGTGGACGAGGAAATACGCGAAGACCGGAAAGCTGCCTGCACCGAGGATGGAGGCGAGCGAGACGTAGCGACTGAGCATGAGCACGATGAGGAAAAGAGCGATGGAGGATAGAGCGGCCCAGGGCGCGGCGATGAGGAATACGCCGAATCCGGTGGCGACGCCTTTGCCGCCGCGGAAGCGGAGCCACACGGGGAACATGTGTCCGAGAACGGCGACTACGGCTGCCAGGGCTTCGAAATCACGAGCAGAGATGCCGGCGGATGCGAACTGAGGCGCGATCCAGGCGGCGAGAGCAACGGCTGCTGCTCCCTTAACTACATCGAGCGCGAAGGTTGCGGCACCGAGGCCTCTTCCGCCGGAACGCATAACGTTGGTGGCGCCAATGTTGCCGCTGCCGACGGAGCGGATGTCCTGATTGCGGAAAAGTCTGACCAGCAGATATCCGACGGGGATGGACCCGAGCAGATAGGAAGCCAGGACGAGCAGACTGATTGCCAGGAGCATGATCAAACAGAGTTTAGCAGGAAATTGGGAATGAAAATGAGACGGGAGCGGGGTGCCGCGTTTGCGCGTGTTAGGGCGTTAACGCGGCCGCCGTTTTAGAACCGCTCGTCGGCGGAGGGGCCGAAGAGGGCGGGGACTTTGGCTTCGAGGAGGCGAAGGTAGACGGTCAGTTGTCCGCGATGGTGGGCGAGATGGCTGAAGACCGCGTCGGCAATCATGATGCCGCGGGGGTTCTGGGAGACTGGGTTGCCGCCTATTTTGAAAGCCCAGGGCTTGGCGAGATGCTCGTCTGTGGTTGACTCGAGAGCGCGCCGGGCTTTGGCGACAGCGGTTTCGAGGCTGGCGAGGAGCTCGGCCTGGGTGTTAAGGGTTTTGGTGCGGAATTCGGCACCTTCAGGGGCGTCGAGGTCGAGCGCGTCGCGGTCGATGATGAGAGCGATCCAGCCGAGCATGCTGGCGACAAGTGAGGCGAGGTAGCCGAACTCCATCGAACGCTGATGGGGCTTGAAGTCGTTGTGTCCTTCAGGAAAGCGCTCGATGGCTTTGCGGGTGGAGGCGGCTTCACGGTCGAGCTGGGCGAGGAAGTAGTCCTTGAGGATCATGGGGTTCTCTCCTTGGTAACTGGATTCGAATTCAAGCGGCGCAGTTGGCGAGTTCCTGATAGCGGGTTGTGTTGCCGAATTTGAAGAGGGAGTACCAGGCATCGAGAGCTGAGGGAGTGTAGAGATCGAGCGTCTTGAAGATTTCGCGAGCGAACTCGAGGGGCGCGAAGCCGGAAGCGGTGATGACGCTTTCATCGGTCACGGCGGGGGAGTCGCAGTAGAACTTCTCGCCGCGATAGCCGGAGGAGAGGAGGTAGTCGCGGCTGTTGCTGGTGTGGTGGAAGTCGTCGAGCATGCCGGCGCGGGCGAGGGCGAAGGTGGCTCCGCAGATGGCGGCGATGGGGACGCTTTCAATGAAGAAGACGCGGGCGACGTCGATGGCTGCCATGTTGCTGTGGGATTCCCAGGTTTCGCCGCCGGGCAGGATCAACATGGCTGCGTCGTGCGATTCGATTTCGCTGAGAGAGGTGTCGGGAACGATGCGGAGGCCGCCCATGGTGGTGACGGGCCTGCGGGTTGCGCCTACGGTGACGACGCGATAGCGACCGGGATGCTGCTGGAAGCGGGGATTGTGGATGCCGGCGACGGCGAAGGATGTTTCCCAATCGGCCATGGTGTCAAAGACGTAGAGGAAGACGTTGCGAGCGGACATTCCGGTGACCTCCGACTGATGAAATCAATCTTCGCTCGGCAAATATGACAATCTGTGTCATATTTGATTTGAGAAAGTAAGAAATGTTGAGGAAAAGTTCGGGGCGATGAAAGCTGATCGATTGATGTCGGTGCTGTTGCTGCTGCAGGCGCGGGGGCAGGTGACGGAGCGCGAACTGGCGGAGCAGCTGGAGGTTTCGCAGCGGACAATTCATCGCGACCTGGAAGCGCTGAGCGCGGCGCGAATTCCGGTGTCGGCGGTTCGGGGAGCGCAGGGCGGCTGGCAGCTGGAGAAGGGCTGGCGCACGCATGTGCCGAGCCTGGATGAGGCGGAGTTGCGGGCGCTGCTGATGGCGCAGCCGCGAACGCTGGGGAATCCGAGGATGGCTGCGGCGGCTCAGAGCGCGCTGAACAAGCTGATGGCGGCGATGCCGGAATCGATGAAGGCCCAGGCGGCGCACATGCAGCAGCGGTTGCATGTGGACCCGACGGGGTGGAGAGGCACTGGCGAGGATGTGTCGATGCTGACTGTGGTGCAGGAGGCAGTGTCGCGCGATCGGAAGCTGACGTTTGAGTACACGAAGGCGGATGGGGAGGAGTCGAGCAGGACGGTGGATCCGCTTGGGTTGGTGTCGAAGGGGCTGAGCTGGTACCTGGTGGCGCGGACGTCAAAGGGGATGCGTACGTTTCGCGTGTCGCGGATGCGGAAGGTGACGGTGCTGGCGGTGCAGTTTGAACGGCCGGCACGGTTTGATCTGGCGGAGCACTGGAAGGCTGCGACGGCGGAACTGGACAAGAAGAGGGCGAGTTTCAAGACGGTGTTGTCGGTGCGGGCGGAGGCGGTGCGGCGACTTGAGGCGTGGTGCGTGACACGAGAGGCTTCTCGTGAGTGGGCGAGGAGGGCTGGGGAGGGCAGAGTTGCGCTGGAGGTGGATTTCGATGATGAGGGAATGGCGCGATTCTTTGTGCTGGGGATGGGAGCGGCTGTCCGGGTGATGGAACCCGAGGGGCTGAAGGAGTGGGTGGGGCAGCAGGCGCGGGAGGTGGTTGGGCTTACGGAGGGACGATGAGATTTGTTGCGACCTGCGGTTGAGAGCAGATGTATAGTTAGTGCGCTCCCTTGATGCCCGGAACAAATCTTGATGAAAAGGATGGAACTCGTATGCCCAGTTATCTTGTGCAGGTTGCGTATACCCCTGAGGCCACGGCTGCGTTGGCAAAGAAGCCGCAGGATAGAAGTGCGGTGGTATCGAAGGCGATTGAGAAGCTAGGCGGCACGCTCAAAGGCGCGTGGCTTTGCTTTGGCGATTACGACACGGTTGTCATTGTGGACTTCCCGGATAATACGAGTGCTGCGGCGTTCGCGATGGCGGTCGGGGGAGGCGGTTCGTGCAAGAGCGTGAAGACTACGCCACTGCTTTCGGTGGATGAGGGATTGGCGGCGATGAAGAAGGCGGGAGGGGCGGGGTACAAGGCGGTGGCGAAGTAAAGGCTGGTTGAGCGGGCTGGCGAATGAGGAAGAGGGTACGCCGGTCCTACCTCTTTAGATTCACTTGAAACTATGGCGCGCAAGTGTTGTTTCCGAAAGGGACTTCTACTCTCGTCCAAGACTTGGGAAGTTCGTTAGTGCTTCGACCATTCCCAACATAGGTTGCGTACGCCTCGGGCGTGAGCTTCTCAAGCGTCACGCTGAAAGAACTCGGCTGTGCAAACGACGGGCCTATCAACGGTTCAGGGCTATGCACCACAATAGTGTTGTTCGTGTAAGAGATGAAAACAGGAGATTCAGGACCGCCATGAATCACAAGGGGCAATTTGTAGTCGTGGTACCTGTCATATGGTGCGCAGAAGCTTGGATTCGCTGAGATGTAAACTACCGCCGGTTTACCGAGATAGGCTTGACGTCGGAGATACGCAGTTACGCCCGAAGGAAGATTAAGCTCGACCATGCCCGGTTCCAGCGAGGTCAAGGCGTTCATTCCACTCCACACCCAATAAGCCATACCGATGATTCCCGCTGCGACAAACGCGACCAAAATGATCGTCAGTTTCCAGATTTTGCGGATGGCCACGAGCGAAAGCTTATCAGAAGCTTTTCATGCAGACGGGTTGGAAGGCGCTGCGGTCGTACTGTCTTCGCTATCGAAGTGATCGCGAGTCAGGCAGCAATAGATGCCGGAGTGAAACATGGCGCGGTCCGCCTTCGTGATCACACGAAAGCACGTTTCGGTTCGGACGTCCCTACGGGACTGGGGTTGTTGTTGGTCGTTATCCCAGGATTCCGCTTCGCTTCATCCTGGGCTATTTTCGTGCGTTCCCTCCGGGAACTGTTGATCGGATGTATTGCTGAGTTCCAATGCGAAATGAATTGAGGATGTGTTTCCTGCAGTTTGATCTCGTAAGTTGATCAGTCGACCATGAGTTCGCCGGGGAGGATGGGGCGGGTGCGGGGGAGTGCGCCGTTGTAGGCGAAGGAGCCCATGAGGAAGAGCAGGGCGGCGTAGATGACGAGCTTGATAAGGCTTCCGGTGCGGGTGAGCGGAAGTGTCTTCCAGAGAACGAGGAGGATGGTCTGTGAAATGGTGACGGCCCAGACGGAGCCGTAGAAGTAGCGGCGCTCGATGCCTTCATTTTTTGTGGATTTGCCGACGCGGGGGAGCTTGCCGAGTGCGCCGAGGAGAAGGATGAGAATGGCGAGCGGGAAGTAGACGTACTGGTAGAGCTGCTTCATGGTCCAGACCCCGGTGATGACGGCAATGACGAGTCCGATGAGGTTCAGCGAGGCGAAATTGATCACTGCGTTCCAGGCGAAGGTGTAGCAGACTTTGCGGTAGAGCGGGTTGGGACGGTCTTCGTCGAAGCGGAGGATATAGGGCGCTGGCTCGCAGCCGGGGAGCTGGCCTTTGAGTCCGGCGATGCCGGTGCCGATGAGGACGAGCGCGAGCCATGCGGCGTTGGCCTTGCTGAATCCGTGGGCGAAGAGGCTGAAGACGAGGGGGCCGGGCGCGAGGAAGAAGACCCAGATCCAGATCGGCCAGTGGAGAACGCGGTAGTAGCCCTTGTTGCGGGTGCGCATTTTTCGGGCGTCCGCATATTCAATCCTGCCGCTGTATCGCATGAAGGGAGTTTTTCAAAGTGGAGCGGGGGACGTCAAAGAGGCAGGGGACGAGGAGACGAGAGAACAAGGGGATAGGGGTTGCCTTCTTGGAATTGAGAATGTTGGTTCCCACCCAAGCGACAATTAGGCGTCGCTTGGATGGAGGTACACCGGCTTGTTGGTGGTTCGCGCGACGGTGACGATCAGGCTTTGGCGGCGCGGCGTTCGCGCCCGCTGAGGAGGTAGATGGCGGCGCGGAGTTCGAGGAGGGGGTCGGCGGAGGGCTCGATGCCGTCGACGCGGGGGATGGGGTCGAAGATGATTTTCTTCTGCTGGACGATGCTGTCGGGGAGGACGCTGGTGAGTTCGACGGTGCCGAGTTCGATAAGTTCACGGTCTTCGGGCCAGTGGATGGTGGCGTCGTCAGTGACATCGCCTGGCGCGGCAACCTGAACGAAGATCTTGAAGCGGATGGGCGATTGCTTCACGCGGTGCTCGAGTTCTTCGTAGTGATGGTTTTCGCGGAGAGTCGAGAGTTTGTCGTCGGAGAGGTAGTCGTTGCCGGCTTCGGGGATGATGCGATAGCGGCCGTAGCGAGTTTTTCCTGCTGCATTCGTGAAGCGGAATGCGGTGACCCCGAAGTAGGTGTCGCGCGCGAGGCTGGATGGGAATGGCTTGGGTGTCTGAACGAAGCGAAGAGCGGCTGGATGTGCACCGAGGAATTGCTCGATCGGTTTGGGTGAGGGGACTTCAGGGCCGCTGGCGGCGATGGCTTGGAGGAGTTCGAGGAATTCGTAGCCGTCGCGTGCAGGGAAGCCGTCGGTGGAGTGCGCGACGATGTCGGTGTGAACGTGCTCAGCGAGATTGAAACGAATGGCGAGGCCGCGGGGATTTGCATCCGGCGCGCTGTCGGGGATTTGGGGAATGCCGGTGGAGTTGGAGAAGCGTGCGGTGACGGGAGTGGATTCGCGCAATGCGTGCGGGGCTTTGGTGAGCGATGCGCCGCTGGGCGTGGGCGTGAAGGTTCCGCTGAGCATGAGGCCCTTGGCGTGAGCGGGACGGAAGCCAGGGTGCGGTCCGAAGAGCTTATGGAATTGCGCGAGGAGGTCGTTGGCGAGAGCGACGACGCGTTCGTCATTGGGCAGAGGCATTGGGGAAGTCTCCGTTCTTTTCGGCTGATGAGGAGCCGTAGTAGAGAAGATAAATGGGCGGGATGAGGGGATTAGTGAAAATTGGTTTCGATAAGGACACAAGCGGGTTGGTCAGATTAGGACTTTCAAGTATCCCACCCAAGCAGAGCTTGGATGGGGCACCCAGTTTCAGTGAGGAGACTCGCTCGATCTTCTTGCGGTTTACATCAGCTTGCGGCGGACGAGGTCGAGGGCTTGCTGGCTGGCCCACTCGCGAACCCTATTGCGGTCGCCGCGGAAATTGCGCTCGAAGGATTCGTTGGTCTGCGCGTCGCTGACCGCGATGTAAACGCGACCGACGGGCTTGGTTTCCGTGCTGCCACCGGGTCCGGCGATGCCGGTGATGCCGAGACCTAAAGTTGCGCCGGTTTTTTTGCGGATGCCTTCGGCGAGTGCGGACGCGACTTCAGAAGAGACGGCGCCGTGCTTCTCGATGAGTTCGGCGGGGACGTCGGCGAACTGCGTTTTGAGTTCGTTGGAGTAGACGATGACGCTGCCGAGGAAGGAACGCGAACTGCCAGGCACCGATGTAATGCGCTGGGCGATGAGGCCGCCGGTGCAGCTTTCGGCTACGGCGAGGGTGGCCTGGCGGAGGCCAAGGTAATAGAGAACGATTTGCTCGAGCGATTCGCCTTCGGAGGAGTACATCCAGTCGTCGAGAGCCTCTTCGAGTTTGGTGGCGAGTTCTTCGACGCGCTTTTCTGCCAGCTCCTTGTTGCGATGAGTACAGATGAGGGTGAGCTGGATGTCGCCGGCGTGGGCGAGGATGGTGGTTTCGACGTCGGTGTAGGTGCTGTAGATGGGCGCGAGAAGCTTATCAGCCTGCGACTCGGGAATCATCGCTGCTTTGAGGGTGCGTTTCGCCATGTGACGCACTGGGAGGATATTGCGAAGCCGCGGAATGCATTCTGTATCGAAGAGAGGTTTGCACTCGTGCGGAGGTCCGGGAACGAGCATGATGATTTTGCGGAAGCCGGAGTAGGTGGTTTCGAGCCACTGGCCGGGAGCGCTGCCGTTGGGATTGGTGAGAAAGGCGGCGCCTTCGATGAGGTCGGCTTGCTTGAGATTGTTTTCGGGCATGCTGATGCGCCATGCAGCCGCGCGGGTGTGAAGTGCGGCTACTTGTTGTGCATCGCGCTTGAGGCGCAGCGAGAGAGTTTCAGCTACGGACTCGCGCGTAAGGTCGTCTTCGGTGGGACCGAGTCCGCCCATGAGGACCAGGATGTCGGTACGCGTGAGAGCGGTTTTAATCACACTGACCAGGTCTTTTCGACGATCGCCGACAATCGTCTTGAAGGCGACAGTGACGCCCAGTTCGTTGAGCTTCTCAGTGAGATAGAGGGAGTTCGTGTCCTGGCGAAAGGGCGTCAGCATCTCGGAGCCGACAGCGATGATTTCGGATTTCATGAAGAGCAGCCTTTAGCCTTTAGCTTCTAGTTTAGTCGGTGGCGGATCAGATGTGGTTGGGGAGCCTGTAGCCAGTGGCCGGTAGCTTGTAGCCGATGGCAAAGAGCTAGAAGGCGGCCATGCCTTCTACTCCCAATTCCACATCATAAACTGCGTCGTTATCGGCGAGGACTGCGGAGCCGAGGGGGGAGAAGGCTACGCCAACCAGTTGGGGCGCGGCGACAACGAGCGTAGCTTCGCCGGAAGGCGTGATGCGCACCAGGCCGCGACGTCCGTGGAGGCTTGCGGTGACGTAGATGTCGCCGGTTGAGGCGAGGGCGAGCCCCTGAGGGCGGCCGAGGCCTCGGTACCAGGGGCGAGCTTCACCATGGGTGTTGATGGCCCAAATGGCGTCGTTGGAGGAGAGCGTGGGGCCTGTGACGTAGAGCGTTCCCTCGGTATCGACGGCCAGGTGATAAGCGGAGACGCTGGGCTCGAGCGTGGCGTAGACGAAGATTTTGCGGTCGCGATTGATTTTGAAGATGGTTCCGCTGCGATCGCCGACGAAGAGATTGCCTTGCGCATCGAAGACTGCGCCTGTAGCAACACCCATCCCTTCTGAGTAGAGTGTCGATTCGCCGGCGCCGTCGATGCGGTAGACGTTTCCTTCTGCGCGAGAGGTTACGAAGAGGTCGCCCTCGGGACTGAAGGCGAGACCGGTGGCGTTGAGGATTCCGGAGACGAAGGGAGTGCCGCGGCCATCGGGGCTGATGCGCACGACGGAGACGGGAGTTTCTTTTCCGCGCTGGCCGGAGATGGTGGCGTAGATCATTCCGGAACGGCTGACGGCGGGGCTGGTTACAGGATGAAGTCCGCTGGAAAGTTCGCGGGCAATCTTGAGCGAGGTTCCGTTGCTGACTCCAGAGGGAGTGCGCACCTCGACGAGACCCGAGGTGGCGTTATCGGGTACCCGGAAGGAGATGCGGCCGGGGCGGCTCATGAGAACCATGGCGTGGTTGGTTCCGAGAACGACGACCGGGGGGCCGGTGGGTGTGGGTCCCAGGTTCTCTCCGTGGAGTTCGACTTCACCTTTGGGCAGAGCTGCCGAGGGTACGACTTCGTCGATACGCGGTGTCATTTCTTCCCGATCGGATTGAATGCGCGTGCGCGGCATGTCTTTTATTTCACCCAGATGTGTGTCAGATCCAGAAGCGCAGGAGCGATGCTACACCCAAAGCATACAGTCCGGCTGCGACGTCGTCGAAGACGATGCCCCAGCCTTCGGGAAGGCGTTCAAGACGGCGGACTGGAAAGGGCTTAGTAATGTCGAAGAGGCGGAAAAGGATGAGGGCGATCAGGCCGTGACGCCAATCGGCGGGGCAGAAGAGAAGCGTGATCCACTGGCCGGCTACCTCGTCGATGACGACAAAGCCGGGGTCGTGGCGGCCGCTCTCGCGGGCGGCGATGGTGGCGGCGGGGACGCCTAAAGCGATAGAGAAGATAATGCCTACACCTAGCAGTAATAGAAGGAGTTGTGGGTTGGCATGCAGGCCGATTCCGGCTAAGACCCAGAGGAGCATTGCGGCGACGGAGCCGTAGGTTCCGGGGCCGGGTTTGCCGAGGCCTGCGCCGAAGAAGGTGGCGATGGCCCAGGCCCAGAGGGTGCGGGTCTTGGGCTGAGGTGGTGGGATTTCGGCAGAGCTATTCGTCGTCACGATTGCCGCCCTGCCGGCCAAGTTCACCGAGATCTTCGAGCACCTCGGGGTCGAGAATGGGTGAGCTGATTTTGTAGACGCCCATCGCCCATTTGCCGAGGTCGATTTTGCGGCAGCGGTCGCTGCAGAAAGGGAAGTCCTCGTCTTTCGCGGTGACGATCATGCCACAAGTGGGGCAATGCAGAACCTTCGCGGATTTTTTCTTAGCGGCCATCAGTTATAGAAATCTTCGTTTCCCACCCATTCGACAAAAAGTGTCGAATGGATGGGCACCCACCGATATTCCGAGGCAAAGTCTCCTTGAATATCGTAACGCTGTTGTCTGATGCGAGTGGGACAGGGGGTGTTGTCAGGCTGCGGAATCAGAGCGGCGGACGAGAAGGATGATGCCGCTGGACCAGGAGAGCGGGGCGATCTGGAATTCAGTCTCGCGGGAGAGTCGCTCGATGAGGACGGCGGCCTTGGCGTCGTGGCCCTCGGGCCAGTTGGGCTGCGGAAGCATGTCGTCGACGATGTAGAAGCCGCCGGGCTTTACGAGGGCGAGGGCTTCGTCGAGGCATTCGTACTTGCCGGGCATGGCGTCGGCAAAGATGAGGTCGAACGACCGTGCTGGCTGTTTCTTCAGAAACTCTATGCCGTCTTCGAGGACGAGGGTGAGGCGGGGATCGTGTCCGTGGACTGATTTGGCGACTGCATGGAACTCGGGACGGATGTCGACGCTGATCAGAGATGATGTCTCTTCCATGCCGGAGAGGAGCCATGCGGTGGCAATGCCCGTACCGGTTCCGAGTTCGAGAAAATGGCAGCCAGGTTTGGAAGTGGCGAGTGCGGCGAGCAGCGCACCGGTCCGAGGATCGGAGGCCATTCCGAAATCGAGGTTTTTGCTGCGGGCTTCAATCTGTTGGAGAGATGGGGGCGACTTGATCAGGATGGAGTCGTTCATGAGATTGATCAGAGTGGGCCTGAGGTGATGCGGGCGATGAGGTCGTAGTCGTGTGCTTCGGTGATCTGGGCGCGGTAGAACTTGCCGGCTTCGAGGTTGTCGAGCGAGCCGAAGTCGTTGATGTAAACCTTGCCGTCGATTTCGGGAGCATGGAACTCGGTGCGGCCCTCCCAGAGGAGTTCGGTTTCGGAGCTTTCGCCTTCAGCGAGGATGACGAGCTCGCGGCCGACCCACTGCTGCTTGGCCTGCTTGGAGATTTTCTGCTGGAGTTTCATGAGGCGGCGCTTGCGCGACTCGATTGTGCGCCTGGGAAGCTTGGCGTCGAGGGCGTGGGCCTTGGAGCCTTCTTCGTCGGAGTAATTGAAGACGCCGAGCCAGTCGAACTTTGCTTCGCCGATGAACTTCTCCAAAACTTCAAAATCCGATGAGGACTCGCCGGGGAAGCCAACGATGAAAGAAGTGCGGAGAGCGATGCCGGGGACGGCGGAGCGTACTTTTTCGACGGTCTTGAGGAAGATGTCAGCTCCGGCGCCGCGCTTCATGCGCTTGAGGACTTCGGGCGAGGCGTGCTGGAGGGGGACGTCGAGGTACTTGCAGATGTTGTTGTGCCTGGCGATGGTTTCGAGAAGCTTGCCGGTGATGCGATTTGGATACGCGTAGAGGAAGCGCAGCCAGCGGACGCCGTCGATGCGGGCAAGAGCGTCGAGCAGAGCGGCAAGTCCATCCTTGAGGCCGAGGTCTTCGCCGTAGCAGGTGGTGTCCTGGCCGATGAGGGTGATTTCCTGAACTCCGGAGGCGACGAGACGCTGGGCTTCGGCGACAACGGATTCAAAGCGGCGCGAGCGGAATTTGCCGCGGAGGTTGGGGATGACGCAGAAGGTGCATGGGTGGTCGCAGCCTTCGGCGATTTTGATGTATGCGGAGGTGCGGCCGGTGGAGATGAAGCGAGGGGTGTCTTCGTTGTAAAGGTACGTGGGGAGGAGGTGAGTTGCGCCCTGCCATTCGTCACGGCTGAAACGGCCTTGGCGCTCGCGGTGGTCGCCTTCGGGGCGGAATTCAGTTTTGTGGGTGCCGGAGAGGGATTCCTGGCCGGAGCGGATTTCGCTGGAGCCGGTGGCGGTGAGGATGTTGAAGAGCGCGGGCGTGACGGCGGCGGGGCGGGCGATGCCGGCGGCTTCGAGGATGGACTCGAGTTCGCCAGTCCCGACGACAGCGTCGACCTCGGGAATGCTTTTGCGGATCTCGTCGCGGTACCGTTCGACGAGGCAGCCGGCAACGATGAGCTTCTTCGCGTGGCCCTCGGTTTTGAAGCGGGCCATCTCGAGGATGGTGTCGACGGATTCCTGCTTGGCGGTGTCGATGAAAGAGCAGGTGTTGACGACGATAATTTCGGCGTCTTCGGGCTTGGAGGTCAGGCGCGCGCCGCCGCGATCGAGGAGGCCCATCATGACCTCGGAGTCGACCAGGTTTTTGGGGCAGCCTAACGAAACAAAGCCCACGGTGGGAGCCGTGGGTTGGGAAGATTTGCTCACATTTCTATTGTAACGGGAATGTGATTTTGCTGCGGAATTCGCTCAGTTTTTCAATGTGGGTCGGGTGCGGAGCTTCGGTGCTTCGCAGGTGCTAAAATCAATCAGTGCCGGGTCCTACGCGACGTAATCCCGCCAAACCCGCCAGGTCCGGAAGGAAGCAACGGTAACGGGCTAGTACGGGCGCAGTAGGTCACCCGGTACTTTTTTGCGAGCTTCAGGTGTCAGAGGATCAGGGGTTGGGATCAGCGACCGAGCGGCTTGCGTTGTGCAAGGAGAAAATCATTGAGTCTCGCCGTTCGTCCCGTGGTGGGCAGGCGCGCCAAGATCAGCGCCCTTGGAACTTACGTCCCTCCGAAAGTCCTGACCAATAAAGATCTCGAAAAGATGGTAGACACGAACGACCAGTGGATCATGGAGCGCACGGGAATCCGCGAGCGGCATGTGCTGGAGCAGGGCAAAGGCGTGAGCGAAATTTGCGTGGAGGCCGCGAAGAAGTGCCTGGCCGCGCGCGGGATCGCACCGACGGAAATTGAGGCGATCGTGATCGGCACTGTAACGCCGGACATGATGTTTCCTTCGACTGCCTGCCTTGTGCAGGACAAACTGGGTGCGAAGGGCGCGTGGGGATTCGATGTTTCGGGCGGTTGTTGCGGATTTGTGTACGCGCTGCAGGCCGGCGTGAAGCTGGTGGAGAGCGGGGCACACAAGATGGTGCTGGTGTGCGGCGCAGACGCCAATACGCGCATGACGGACTACTCAGATCGCACGACCTGTGTGCTGTTTGGAGATGGCGGTGGAGCTGTTCTGATCGAGCCGGCAGAAGAGGGCGAAATCGGGATGATCGACTTTGTGCACGAGGTGGATGGCTCGGGCGGTGTCTCGCTGAACATGCCTGCGGGTGGGAGTTTGAATCCTTCAACCCACGAGACCGTGGATAAGAAGATGCATTACATCCACCAGGATGGGCAGGCGGTTTACAAGTTTGCGGTGCGGAAGATGGCGGAGTCGACGACAAAGCTGCTGGATCGGAATGGGATCACGGGTTCTGATCTGGGCTGTTTCATTCCACACCAGGCGAACAAGCGGATCATTACGTCGACTGCAGACCGTTTGGGAATGCCGGCCGATCGCGTGATTATCAACATCGAGAAGTATGGGAATACTTCGGCGGGGACGATTCCGCTGGCGATGGAGACGGCGGTTGAAGAGGGCAAGCTGAAGAAGGGCGACCTGGTGCTGCTGGCGGCAGTGGGCGCCGGGTTCACGGTGGGAGCGGCGTTGCTGAGGTGGGAGATCTGACGAAGCTTCTAGCTACTAGCTTGTGGATAGGTTGGTCGAGATGAATGGGAAGCGCCTGGCGTGATTGCCGGGCGTTTTTATTTGGTGACGAGGTCGGGGGCAGGGAGGTTGTATGCGGGGAGGACGCCGGTTTCGGCGGCCATGCGGAAGAAGACGCGCATGCCTTCGACGCATTCTTCGTCGAGGATGTAGTGGATGTTGGTGGTGAGATAGGAGCGAACGGTCTGTTCGGAGAGCGGGAGCTGGCGGGACCAGTAGCGGACAAGTGCGTCGATGTTTTCGAGGCCGTGATCGCGGGAGCGGATGAAGTCGTCGGCGATGTTCTGGTCGATTGGGACTGCGGGTGAGACGCCCCAAACGGCGGAGACGAAGGGGAGGCCGGTGAGCGAGCGCCATTCTTCGGCGAGGTCGTGATAGACAAGCTGTTCGCCGGTGCGCTCGATGCGGTTGGCGCGTTCTTCCAATGCCATGAGGGCAGGATCTCCGATGAGGATAGCGGCGTCTGCGCGATCAAGCATTGCGTCGAGATCGGCAGCCATGGGAGTAAACGGCACCTCAGGATTTCCCCATTTGTGAAAGAGGATACGCGTGTGGGCGATGGTGGTGCGGCTTGCTGTATCGGCTGCGACGCTGCGCAAAGCCGTGAGCGGCTGGGAAGCGCGGCGGACCAGTAAGAGCGAGCGAACGGCGTGCTTGGAAGCGATGGTGCAGCCGGGGAGGATGCGCAGGCCGGGGGTTGTAGCGAGAGAGGCGATGGGTACGAGGCCGATGTCGGCAGCGCCGGATGCCAGCTGGTCGGCGCATTGGGAGGGGAGCATCCAGTTGAGTTCGTAGCGGTGGGCCAGTTCGGCTGCGAGCGGTGGGTGTTCGAAGTCCCACATGAGGGGTGTGGGGTTCAGGAAACGGATGGCGGCAATGCGAAGCCTAAGGTGCGAAGTTGAATTCACTCTATTCTTTAGACTATCAACTGCGGGTTTAGGATTGCCGTGTTCAGCAGTGCCGACGGTCACAGTGGTTTTCTTGACTTCGAATCGGCAGGCGATTAATGTGGGCCTCAATACTAATCATTTCTCTAGTTTGAAGGACGGCGCCGGCGTGCAGGTGCATGCGTGCGCAAGTGAAGATGGCAATAGAAGATAGAGGTTCTGCGGGATCAAGCTGCATTGGACGAATCGATGAGGACAATTTAGCGCTGCTGGCATTGGCGCTGACACCGAATCTTGGTCCGAAGCGGATTGCGGATGCAATGCGAGGGCTGCAGTGTGCGTCGCAGCTGTTTGCGCTGACACTAACGGAGCTGGAGGGACTGCGATTCCCTGCAGATGCGGCGCAGTTCATTTTTGACGGGAAGGCGCGTCGCGCGGCTGAGGAAGAGGCCGAGGGAATAAGGAAGAAAGATGCGACGCTGATTACTCTGGCATCTCCGGAGTACCCGGAGCGGCTGAAGGAAATCTACGATCCACCGCCGGTGCTGTGGGTACGGGGCGATGCGAGATTGCTGTCGCGGCCATCGATTGCGATTGTGGGCACGAGGCATCCATCGCCATATGGGATGCAAGTTGCGGAGATGCTTGCGCGGGACTTGGCGGTTCGACGTCTGGTGATTGTGAGCGGAATGGCACGGGGGATCGATACCTGCGCGCACAGAGGAGCGCTGGGAGCGCGGATGCCGAATGTGGCAGTGTGGGGGACAGGAATTGACGTCGTATATCCCAAAGAGAACCGGAAGATTGCGGAGGAGATTCTCGCTGCTGGCGGGGCGATTGTGAGCGAGGTGCCGATGGGGACGTTTCCGGCACCACAGAATTTTCCGAGACGGAACAGGATCATCAGCGGCTTGAGCGTCGGCGTTCTGGTGGTAGAGGCAAGCGAGAACTCCGGTACACGGGTGACGGCGCGCTGCGCGGCTGAGCAGGATCGGGATCTGTATGCAGTGCCGGGGAATGTAACGTCGAAGAACTCGTGGACACCTAACACGCTGATCAAGCAGGGGGCGAAGCTGGTGGCGAGTTGGGAGGACGTGTGGGAGGATCTGCCGTCGCAAGTACGACTTGAGCTTGAGCAGGAGGCCGGCAATGAATCCGAAGCGGAAGTAGCTGCATCTCTTCTGCCGGACCCAGTGCTGAGAGCGGAAGAGTCGATTGTGCTGAAGGCGCTGCGGACTGACGAGTCGGTGCAGATGGATGAATTGCTGGAAAAGCTTGAGACTCAACTGACTTCGTCCGAGGTGTTTACGGCTCTTTTTGAGCTGGAGATCAGCGGAAGAGTGCGCTGCCTGCCGGGGAAGAATTACGTGCGTACGTTGTGAGCAGGTTTTTCATCCCAAGATTTTTCGCGAAATTTGCGAGTTGGACGAACTGCACATTCGATGAGGTTTGCGCGGAGGAGAGGTTGCGATTCAGGGGGCACGCGAGTCGAAGGGGAGTGGAAACCAAGGCCGGTTCCGTGTTAGCTTGCAAATCTTGCAGCCCATCTATTTAAGGATGCGGGACCAGTGAAACGACCTGCGGGTCTTGAATTCGCTGCAGAAGCTGAATTCGGCAGCGGCTGATTTGAAGAAGGACGAGATCAAGAAGGAAACAGAACATGCTCTGCTGAGTCAAATGGCCAACCCTGCATATCGAATGGGACAAGTGGCCAGGCAGGATAGGGTAGAGTAATACGGAATCAAGGATGGCAATGAGTAAATCACTTGTGATCGTGGAGTCGCCAGCGAAGGCGAAGACGATCGAGAAATATCTAGGCAAGGGCTTCGAGGTGCTGGCGTCAGTCGGGCACATCATGGACCTGCCAAAAAACGACATTGGGGTGGAGTTGCAGAACCGCACCTTCATACCGACCCTTGTCGTGTCTCCGGGCAAGGAAAAGGTTGTAGCGCAACTGAAGAGGGCCGCTGCCAGCGCAGACGAGATCTTTCTGGCGCCTGACCCTGATCGTGAAGGAGAGGCGATTGCGTATCACCTTGCTCTCCAACTCGGCACGAATGCGAAGGAGCGGAAGAAGATCCGCCGCGTGACTTTCAACGAAATCACGAAGAAAGCGGTGCAGGACGCTTTCAATCATGCCCGCGATGTGGATCAGAATCTTGTTGATGCCCAGCAGACGCGACGCGTGCTGGATCGGCTGGTTGGATATCAGATATCTCCTCTGCTGTGGGACAAGGTGCGGCGAGGACTCTCGGCGGGGCGTGTGCAGACCGTGGCGGTGCGCCTGATTGTGGAGCGCGAGGCCGAGATCAATGCATTTCAGCCCGTGGAATATTGGACACTGGATGCATTTCTGCACGCAGAGCGTCAAGCGGACAAGAGCTTCAAGGCACGGTTTGTAAGTATTGATGGCGAACCGGTGCGGGTTGCAAACGGCAAGGACAAGGACGGAAAAGACCAATATCTGTCGAATGCGTTGCCAGACCAGAAGGGGATGCAGGAAGTGCTTGCAGCCCTGGAGAAGGCGAAGTGGTCTCTGGCATCGGTACAGAGCCGCGAGCAGCAGAGAAGGCCACTGGCGCCATTCATCACGAGCCAGCTGCAGAGAGACGCTTCGAGCAAGTTGGGGTTTAATGTGCGACGCACGATGGGTGTGGCGCAACGGCTGTATGAAGGCATCGACATTGGCGCCGATGGAACCACCGGGCTTATCACCTACATGCGTACGGATTCTCCGCGTGTATCGCCGGAAGCGGTGCAAGGCGCACGCGAGTGGATTAAGAGGCAGTTGGGGCCGCAGTATCTTCCTGCATCGCCGAACGACTACAAGGGTAAAAAGGACGCGCAGGACGCGCACGAAGCGATCCGTCCATCGGATGCATCGCGAACTCCTGAGTCGATTGCGCGCTATTTGAGCGACGAGCAGTTGAAACTTTACACGCTGATTTGGAGGCGCTTCATCGCATCGCAGATGGTGCCCGCCATATTCGATGTGACGACCGCGAAGATTGCAGCGGTGTCGGAGAAGAACGGCAAGACTTATGACTTCAGGGTCAGCGGATCTGTGGTCCGCTTTGACGGCTTCCTGAAGATCTACGAGGTTGCAGAGGACAAGAAGGGCGACGACGAAGATGAGTCGGCCAACAAGCTTCCGAACCTGGACAATGTGAAGACACTCGAGTTGGAGAAGCTTGCGGATGAGCAGCACTTTACGTCGCCGCCACCGCGCTACAATGAAGCCTCGCTGGTGAAGGTGCTGGAAGAGAAGGGCATTGGCCGGCCGTCGACCTATGCTTCGATCATCAACACAATCCAGGATCGCGAATATGTGAAGAAGGTGCAGGCGAAGTTTGTGCCCACGGAGATTGGAACCGTGGTGACTAAACTGCTGGTGGACAATTTCCCCTATATCTTCGACATGCAATACACGGCGAAGTTGGAGACCGAGCTGGATGCGGTGGAAGATGGCGAGGAGCGCTGGACTGACCTCTTGAACGGCTTCTATGACCACTTTGAAGAGGAGCTTGCCGTTGCAGCCGAGCACATGGAAGACATCAAGCGGAAGGAAGAGCCGACCGACCAGGTTTGCGACAAGTGCGGAAGCCCGCTGGTTCTGAAATGGGGCAAATTCGGCAGCTTCTATTCTTGTTCGAACTTCAGCCGGAAGAAGCCGGTAACGGTTGCGATGGGTCCCTGGAAAAAGGATTCGAAGGCGGTTACGAAGAAGATCACGGCCGCGCTCCATTTCCCGATGACGGTTCGCGCGACGGTTGAGGACAATAGCGTGTTCGCGAAAGAAGTAGCGGACACGAAGGCGCTGGTTGCGGCGATCGGTGAGGCGGCGGAGGATTCGGCCACAAAGGGCAAGAAGATTTCCGTCGAGCAAGTGAGTTGCGATTTTACGAAGGAGAACTTCTCTGCCAAGCCGGATCTAAGCGCGCCCGGCGCGGATGATGTTCCGGAAAAGGAATTTTGCGATAACTGCGGCAAGGAGATGGTGCTGAAGAACGGACAATGGGGGCCGTTCATGAGCTGCCCGGACTATTCTGCCGATCCGCCCTGTAAGACGATTCGCAAGCTGAGCCAGAAGCAGCAGCAAAAGCAGAACCAGGCTCAGCCGACAGGCGAAGATTGCCCGGTGTGCGGGAAGCCGCTGGTGCTGCGTCAGGGCGCGTATGGCGAGTTTGTTTCGTGCTCGGGATATCCGAAGTGCAAGTACGTGAAGCAGAACCTGATTGAAGGCATGAAGTGCCCGAAGTGCGGCGTAGGCGATATTGCTGAGCGCAAGGCGCGGCGCGGAAATGTCTTCTGGGGATGCACGAATTATCCGAAGTGCGACTTTACGTCGAACAACAAGCCGGTTCCGGAGAAATGTCCGGAATGCGGATCGCGCCCGGGTGGCAGTCAATACCTGGTGGAGAAGACCCTGAAGAGCGGCATATATCTGGAGTGCCCCAACAAGAAGAGGGGTGCGGAGGAAGAGAAGCCGAAGAAAGGCAAGAAGGCTGCACAGCCGGAGCCTGGTGCAGAGATTGTTTGCCACTACTCGAAGCGGATCGGGGATGCTCCGCCACCACCGACCGCGGAGACGCATGGGCCGGTGATTGAGAAGCCGGAGAAGAAGGAACTGCAGGCGGTGTGATTGCCTGAATTATGGAATATGACTAGAGGCGGGACTCACGGGTCCCGCTTTTCTATTTGGAGAGCGGCTACAGCAAGGTGGAAGGTGAATCCGATAGTATGGGCATTCGGAGACTACTGAATGGAACGGATGCTTGCGACGCCAGCTGATGCTGAGATCGTCTTGAAGTTTTATGAACTACGCAGGGAACCCGTCTTGCGGCAGGCTCGCGCGTGGATGACGGGGGAGTTCTGGCCGAATACGGCGGAGGAGTTCTTTGCGGTCGCGCATAACCCGACGGATCCGCATAATGCGCATTTCCGGCAGGTGCTGTCGTATTGGGAAATGGGCGCGGCGATGGTGCTGCACGGGGCAGTATCGGCTGAGCTATTTGTGGATTGCAACGCCGAGGGGTTTTTCCTTCTGGCGAAGTTCGCACACATCCTGGAGGATATTCGGGAGAAGATGCCTCATTTCATGAGCAAGACGTCGGAACTGGTAAACCGGTTCACGGCGGCTGCGGCGCGGTATGAGATTGCTTTCAAGAACGTCGAAGGGCGGCGACGGGCATTGCAGCAAGCTCAAGCTAATGAAGCGAAGTAATTGATCGGGTGGAAGCGTGGGTCGGAAGCAACTTGTTGTTTATAGAACCAGAGGAGCATTATGGACTGGTTCGATGATTTTGACTTCCCCGGAGGATACAAAGTGAAGCATATTGCAGCAGTGACCCTGGCAGTTGTGGTGTTCTCAGGCGTGGCGGCGAACGCAGCCGACTCGAAAGCGATGAATGGCTGGATTTCGGACTCGATGTGCGGCGCCAAGCACGCCGGCAGCGGCTCGGAGTGCGTGAAGAAGTGCGTGGAAGGTGGAATGACACCGGTCTTCGTAGACGAGGGAAAGAAGCAGGTCTGGACGATCGACAATCCCGACGCGGTTAAGAAGTACTATGGCGATCACGTGGCAGTGAAGGCGACAGCGGATGCCAGCAAGAAGTCGGTTCACATCGATTCGATTGAAGCAGCGAAATAGGGCAGACTTTTCAAGAGGCGAGCCCGGCCAAAGAGGCCGGGCTTTCTTGATTGGAAGTGTTCGGATGGAACCTGAAATCATCAAGTTGCAGGCTCACTTGGAAAGGCAACCAGGTTTCACCGGCCGGATCGGTGGAATCCATTGGTCTCGTTACGGCGTCCAATGTCTGTTATTGTTCTAAAGACTTCTGTTCGCCGAAGATCCGGGTCCGGCGAAAGGCGCGGTGCGAAAGAAAAATGGCAAAAGCGATTTGGAACGGCAAGGTCATAGCCGAGAGCGAGACGACCGAAGTGGTTGAAGGGAATGTCTATTTCCCGGAAAACAGTTTGAATCGAGAGTACTTCCGATCGAGCAGCACGACCTCTACCTGTCCGTGGAAGGGGCAGGCGAGATATATGAGTCTGTACATTGACGGGCAGGATAATCCCGATGCGGCTTGGTACTATCCCGACCCGAAGCCTGCTGCCCGTAAGATCAAAGGATATGTGGCTTTCTGGCGTGGAGTTGAAGTAGAAAAATAAGTATCGACCTGCCCAACTTGGAGAGCCTAATCTTGTACGTTCGAGCTGCTGCGGCGGCGTTGGTCCTGTCACTTGCACTATGTGGCTGCATCCATCGAGTTGTTCAGATTCAAGGGGCCAATACCGCGCCCACGTTGCGGGGAGATCCGTCTCATCCCGGCGCAACGAAGGGCTGGGTGGATACGAAGCTCTACTTCGGGCTGGGGTCGGCGGATCAGCCCGACAAAGGTGTGAGCGAGGCGGAGTGGCGGTCGTTTCTGGATCAGGAAGTGACGCCTCGCTTCGCAAGCGGGCTGAGTGTCGTTGATGCGTACGGGCAATGGCAGGGGAAGACTCAGACGAGTCCCGAGCGGCTCAGAAGTAAATGCCTGATCATCGATTATCCAGACACGGCGGAGAACCGGGCGAAGGTGGAAGCGATTCGCGCGGCATGGAAGCAGAAGACTGGGGATCAGTCGGTGATGAGGGTGACGGAACCGGCGGATGTTTCGTTCTGAAGTCCGGTTGCCGAGAAGCAGCAAGTCAGCGTCGTTGCACAACGTAGCGAGTTAGCAAGTCAGCGATTGAGAGCCAGGCCGAAGCTTGCGGCTGACCGCGTCCCGGCTACCGTCATTCGTGGTTGCCTTCGGCGGCATGGAGGCCGTCGATGGCGTTTTTTCGGTTTGGCGAATTTACGAGGGATTGCCTGAAGGCGGTCGCGGCTTCGGCGGGGCGATGCTGCTGGAGGAGGAGCTCACCAAGCTGCTCGCGAGCAGGGACGATGGGGCCCGGGGTGACGGGAAGTTTCTCCATGGCGTCTTCCTGATCAGCGGCGGCGCGCATCTGGGTCTCGGCTTCTTTCGGTTTGCCGTTGGCCTGGAAGGACCAGGCGAGGATTTCCATGCGAAGGACGCTGGTCTGTGCAGCCCAATACTCGTTGCCCATGCGATGAAGCTGATCCTCATATCCGGCGAGCGCGGCGATTTCGGTGCTCGCGTCTGAGGGATGCTGGCCGCGAACACGGCTGAGAGCACGATCCCAGACAGCGATTGCAGCGACGTGGGGTGCGGAACTTGGATTCGGTTGGACGCCCGTGGCCTCGCTCCAATGGTGGCGTTCGACGGCGTAGCGGACGGGAATGGCGGTTGCGGCGTAGCCAACTTTGAAGTCGGCCATTCCCAGGCCCTGCATTTTTCCAAGCTGGTCGAGAATCTGGCGCGCATCGTCGTATTGGCCGAGTTGCAGGTAGGCGTAGACGAGATAGTCCATGGCGTGGAGTTGTTCGCCGATGTCGTGTTGATCGCGGGCGGCCTGTGCGGCGGCGAGGTTGGAGGAGATGGAGTCTTGCCAGAGGCCGAGGCGGGTAAAGATGTGCGAGGGCATGTGCAGGGCATGCGGCGCGGAAGGGGCGACGCGCGCGTATTTGCGTGCCGCAGCTAGGCCTCTTGGAGCGAGTTCGGTGCTGTCGGATGCGTGGATGATGTAGTGGGTGATACCGGGGTGGTCGGGGTTGGAGCGATCGAGGGGCTCGAGGATGGCGAGAGCCTGTTTTTGACGGGAGTGACTTCTGTCGGATGGAGGTGCGTTGGAGAGCAGGGCGAGGGCGTAGAAAACCTGGGCTTCGATGTCAGCCGGGTTCTGGCCGGCGAGGTCGCGCATGGATTGTTCATAAAGCTGGTTGCGAACAATGAAGGCAGTGCCGGGATCCTCAAGCAGCCGCGAGTAGGCGTGAATATAGGCTTTCTCACGCGGATCGGAGGAGCCGATGCGCTGAGCGGTTTCGATTTCCTGAGAGGCAGCGGGAACGGAGGCTGCTGGCAGGAGATCCCAAAGAGGGTGGAAGAGGGTCATGGCGATGGCCCAGTGAGCGATTGCGCAGTTGGGGTCTGCTGCGGCGATCTTCTGGAAGGCGGCGTTTGCGGGAGCGTAGGCGAAGGAATGGAGGAGCGCGATACCGCGATTGAAATCGGACTGCACGGCGGGACTACAAGAAATGGGGAATGAGACTTTGCCCAGCTTCTCGGGGACGCCGTGGTCGTGGGTTTCCTGCGCTTGGGGAATACTGACGGTGACAGTGATGATCAGAGCTAGTTTGCAGAGATGTGGCACGGTCGACCTCCGGGACGCTACAGAAGAGTTGTAGCAGAGTCGGAGAGATCGCATGTCTGGATTCGATAGCTTCGTCGCCCTATCGGAAGGGGGCGTTCTCGTTTTCCAACCTTGCTTGGCAAGGATGGGGCACGCTTTTCTATCTATCTAGCGAACGGAGCGCACGCGATTGCTCTGCTCGGCGAGACGCCAGGTTGCGGTCTGCGTAGGCATGAGGGCTTTGGCGAGAAGGAAGAGCAGATAGCAAGAGAGGGAGATGGCGAGATGCATTGTGCTACTCCAGCGGCGAGATGGCCCCCGAAATCCTGCTTAGGGCTGCACATGGTGAATGCAAGGTGCGTGCCAAAGTCCGCTTGCGACGATTTACTTTCGCAGTTGACTGCTGGGAGTCAGGTTAGCGGAATCAGGGCGGGTTGGAAGATACTTTCTAGAATTCAGAGTGACGAAGGTGACGTGACGTAATTTCGTCGCGATGACTGCGGGCCGTCACTTCACGAGCGAGAGAAGAAGACTGTGACCTGGTCTGTCACGGGCGGTGTGATCGATCGCAGCCAGGATTGATTGCTGATTGCAACGGTGCACGGGCCGAAGGTACAGACTCGGATGGGGCGGAGGGCAGCCTGGTTGCGGAGGGATTCGAGAACTGAGGCCAGAGTGGTACCGGTGAATGGAGTGTAGAGATAGAAGACAGAGCCGGCGGAGAAGTCGGCTTGGCGCGCGTCCTGGGTAAGGAAGGAAACGTTGCGCAGATTAAGTTTCTGCGCACATTTGGCAGCGCTGGCAACCCAGACGGGATCGAGCTCGATGCCGATGGAAGTTGCTCCTGTGCAGATTGAAGCGAGGAGCGAGACATGACCGAGGCCGGAGCCCAAGTCAATGAGCGTATCGGTATCCGTGATTTCCGCGGCAGTGATCAGGTGGAAGATGTGGCGAGCGGGAGTGGGCTGGTAGAAGACGGATTCAGAGCCGAAGGTGCGGGGTTCTTCGGCAGGTGATTCAAATTGGAGGACACCGCTGACGAGGTCGTCGAGATAGTCATAGGCGAGGCCGCGCGGAGCGGTTGTGGCAAGGTTGCGCCGAATCGGACGGAATTCGGCGGGTGTGGTGCCGCATTGGATCTGGTGGCGGAATGTGTGGAAGAACTGGTTGTTGATGAACTCGAGTTTGTTTGCGAGTGCACGCGCCCGGCTTCGGAGATCCGAAGCGGGATCGGCATCGACGGGTTCTGACTCGAAGAAGCAACGGTCCAGGTCATCCAGAACCGCCATGCGGCCAGCGAAGTGGGCTGATTCGAGCAGGGTGTCGTCAGATTCCCATTGAGCCAGTCTGGATTCGAGCTGAGCAGATAGAGCGGGCATCTTTCACTGATCCGAGAGGGGTCTTCCGATCTCCCAGTGGTGGCCGAAGGGGTCAACCACGCGGCCGATGCGCCAGCCGTAGGACTCATCACGGATCGGGCTGACGGAGGTAGCTCCGGCGGCGATGGCGCGATCGAAAGCGGCATGGGGATCGTCGGTGATGAGAACCATGCGAAGCGTGGAGCCGCCAAGGGCTTCGGGACTGAAGTTCTGGTGAGAAGGGGATTCGTCGGCAAGCCAGAAGACGCTTTGGCCGATGGAGAGTTGGGCGACAACGCTTCCGTCGGGTGCGTCGATGCGGGAGATGATAGTGGCTCCGAAAGCGCGAGTGTAAAAGTCGATGGCTTCTGCGCAGCGCCGGACGTTGAGCAGGGCGGCCAGCGTGGTTTCGATTTTCTTTTCAGAGGATAGGGATGCCATTGGGATCCTCGTTTGGATTCTCAGAAAAAAGTGCAATGCTGTGAAGAGGTCGAGATGATGGCCGAACCCGCAGGGGCTAAAGCCCATGCCCATTTTGGTTCAGCTCAACGGCACGACTGAAAGTCATGCCCTGAATGAATGCACGGGCTGAAGCCCGCACATTCATACGATCAGTAGGCCTGGAGCTGGTCCAAAGGCAGGCGTACGCGGAAGCAGGTGGAGCCTGGATCGGAGCGAACGCTCAGGTGGCCACGATGCTTGCGGACGATACGCATGGCGTTGTCGAGTCCAAGGCCGAGGCCCTGGCCGGGTGCCTTGGTGGTGAAGAATGGCTCGAAAATTCGGTCCTGCAACTCGGGAGGAATGCCGGGCCCGGTGTCCCAAATTTCGACGAGCATCATTTCGCCTTCGAGGCGGCAGGTGAGTTTGAGCTTTCCACCGTGGCTTGTTTCTTCGAGCGCATCAAGCGCGTTTTCGATGAGGGCGGTCCAGACCTGATTGAGCTCGCTGCCATAGGCGGAGATGCGGGGAAGATCGGCGTCGTAGTGGCGCTCGATCTCAATGTTCTTCATCCGCGATTGCAGCATCTGGATGGTGGCGTCAAGGCCGGCGGGGACGTCGACTTCGAGGATGGGAGCGCGATCCATATAGGAGTAGGCTTTGACGGCGCTGATGAGATCGAAGATGCGCGCGGTGGAGTTGAGGAGGGTATCCACGGAGCGCGAAGACCTCAAGTAACGCGCGAAGAATTGGAGGGAAATGCCTGCTTCGCCTGGGCCCATGAGGTTGCGCAGTTCTTCGAGGTCCGCTACAGTGGTTCGCTGTTCCGCGAGCTGGGCGGCGACTTCCCAGGCGGTGTCACAGGGGAGCTTGGTGAGCCAGCTGCGAAGGTCTTCTTCGAGCTGGATTTGCTCGCCGGCATCGCGTGTTTCGTGACGTGTGGAACGGCCGAGGACCTTCTGCTCCCAGGCTTCGATACCGCGGATCTGTTCCTCGGTCAGACAGAGGTTGACCAGCTTGAAGCGGTTCTCGCGATTGGCACGGAGCTCCATGACAAGGCTGGCGGCAGCCCGCTGAGCGGCGGATGCGGGGTTGTTGAGCTCGTGGGCAAGATTGCCGGCGAGTTTGCCAAGGGCGCCGAGTTTTTCTGCCTGTTGCTCGATGCGGGTGACTTCGCGAACGCGATCCAGAAGTGTGGAGACGACACGCTGAGCCATCGAGGGAATAGCCTCGAGCATTGCCGGGAACTGGTCCTTGTTGACGAGAAGAGCCCAGACAGGGCTGACTGCGAACCCCTGTCCACCGGAGGCCTTCATGCGCGAGAACGGAAGCAGGCCGGTCATCTGCCCGGTGCGGCCGATGAAGAGCTCCATGGGCCCACCGCGCTGGCGGCGGACGTGGATCTCTCCTTTGAGGATGAGGATCATGCGGTCGGCCGGCTGGCCCTCTTCGAAGAGGATGTCGCCGGGCTGCGCAATGACCTCTTCGCCATGCTGCGCAAGCCAGAGACGATCTTCGAACGGAAGACCCTGGAGCGGAGTGATGCGCTCGAGCGCAGCCGCGATGTTCTCAGCGGGCGTTGGACAGGCAGGCGTGGATAGGGTTGGGGAGAACATCCAGGGCCTCCAGCGACGGCCGTTTCAGGAAAACTATATGGCTCTGTGACTGAGTTGGAGGGTCGCCGCTTCCTAATGGTCGCGTCGACTGGGCCGAACTGGCTCCGTACTCACCTCAGTTTCCTGGAACGGCTAGAGTCGACTTCAGGATAGCCCATACCCTGCTCTGGGCCTGTTAAGAAGTGTGACGAAGCGGTCTGGGTGAGCACTGAACGGAGAATTGGGCGAGCTGAAGTGTGCCAGCGATCAGAAGGGGAACTCCCGGCGGCCTGATCACAGCTTCAATATCTGAGCTGCTAATCGGCTCCATGTATCGGTAAAGGCCAGGCTTGTGGACGCGATGTATGCAACGACCCAGAATGCATATCCGGCGGCAACCACGGATCGAAGCGGCGGTTGAGGGCCCAGCGAATGATGAGGAGTAGTGCACCGAGGGAAAAGACGGCCCCGAAGAGACCCATCCAACCAGTATTGCCGAAGACGATATACAAGGCAGGAATGCGGACGGTGGCGCCGGCGAGGATGGTGAGAGCTGCCAAGAGCATCATGGGGCGATGGATCTCAGGCCGTTTGCGGAGGAGGATTCCGGCGGCGAGAAAGAGTGTGAAAAGTGCGATTTCTGTGAGCATGACAAGAAGGAATCGCGCGTAGGGCATGCCGAAGAAGAGGATGGGCGGAGATACCTGTACAGACCGGATGGCAACCATCGATCCGGTGCAGAGAATGGTGAGACCGATGGCGACCGCGCTCCAGCCAAGCCGCATATGCAGTCGACGGTTCCGAACAGATATCAGCAGCGATTGAACGAGAAAGAGCACAAGCCAGGCTGCAGTTGCGATGCCGTGTACAGCTACGAGAGGAAAGATAGCGGGGTCGATTCTTCTGCCAGCCACCCCGGTGCCGTGGGTGTAGAAGGGATGGAAACCGATGAGCATCAACGCAAGGAATACAGCGGCGGCGGCGCTGTAGAAATACCGATCAGCTTTCATGTCGGCCTTCAGTGGGGAATTCTTGGATGGTTTCGAAATGGTATCACCTGGAAATAGGAGTGGGCTGGGCGATGCTATGATGGGCGGTCTGCAAAATCCACGTCAAAGGAAGTGATTCATGCTACGCACTATGTTGATGGCAACAATTGTGCTCGGCTCTTCAGCTTGCATTGTCAGCCCTGCGGCGATGGCCCAGCAGAGCGCCGCCACTTACGACGGAGCCAGCAAAGTTTTTCGCCTTGATGGCGGCAACGTCACGTATGCGTTTGGAGTGAACTCGCGAGGCGAGGTGCAGCAGTTGTACTGGGGCGGAAGGCTGGCGGGGACGGATCGTGTACCGGCGGCGGTTCCGAAGAGGGAGGCGGCATCCTTTGATTCGTCGTATACAACGACGCCGCAGGAGTATGCGGGGTGGGGTGCGGGGCTGTTTGTAGAGCCGGCGTTGAAGGTGACGTTTACGGACGGGAATCGCGACCTGGTGCTGCATTACGACCATCACGAGAGCGCAACAGATGGATTCAATATTGTTCTCAAAGACATCAAACGACAGGTGCTTGTGACACTGCATTATGCGATCGATCCAAACTCGGGGATCATTTCGAGGTCGGCAACGATTGAGAATAAGGAAGAGCAGCCAATCACGATTGAGCAGGCGGCAGCGGCGGCGTGGTCTGTTCCACCTGGACATTACACGCTGGATTATTTGACTGGCCGGTGGGGAGGCGAGTGGACGCTGACACAGGAGACGCTGAAGCCGGGAGAACGCGTGATTGAGAGCCGGCGTGGATCGACGGGGCACCAGGCTAATCCGTGGTTTGCCATTCAGGCTGGAGATGCGCCCGATGAGAATGCGGGCGAGGTATGGTTTGGAGCGCTAGCGTGGAGCGGATCGTGGCGGATCACGGTGGAGCAGGACCAGCTGGATGCGATTCGCGTGACGGGTGGGTTTAATCCATTTGATTTTGGGTATGTGCTGAAGGCGGGGGAGAAGCTGGAGACTCCGGTTTTCTATGGCGGGTATAGCGCGCATGGATTGGGCGGAGCTTCTCGGCTACTGCATCACTACGAGATTGCGCACGTGCTGCCGCGAAGATTGGGGGATGGAGAGGAGGCTGCGCCGAAACCAAGGCCCGTTATTTATAACTCATGGGAAGCGACCGAGATGAACGTGAGCGAGGAGGGGCAGGTTGCGCTGGCGGAGAAGGCGGCGGCTCTCGGGGTGGATCGGTTTGTGATGGACGATGGGTGGTTCGGGCAGAGGAAGACAGATCATGCGGGGCTGGGCGACTGGTATGTGAATCCGCAGAAGTTTCCGCATGGGCTGAAGCCGCTGATCGATAAAGTGCACTCGTTGAAGATGGATTTCGGATTGTGGGTTGAGCCGGAAATGGTGAACCCGGATTCGGATTTGTATCGCGCGCATCCGGATTGGGTGCTGAATTTCCCGGGGAGGCCGCGGTCAGAGGCGAGAAACCAGCTGGTGCTGAACCTGGCGCGGCCGGATGTGCGGGATTATGTGCTGGGATTTCTGGACAAGCTGCTGAACGAGAACGACATTGCGTTTCTGAAGTGGGACTACAACCGCAACTGGAGCGAGCCGGGATGGGATCAGCTGCCGCCGGCGGAGCAGAAGAAGGTGTATGTCGCGTTCATTCACAACTTGTATTGGGTGCTGGGAGAGCTGAAGAAGCGGCATCCGAAGGTGGAGATTGAATCGTGCTCGGGCGGCGGCGGACGCGTGGATCTGGGGATTCTCGAGTACACGGACGAGGTGTGGCCATCGGACAATACCGATCCCTTCGATCGAATTTCGCAGCAGGATGGATTCACCTATGCGTACACGCCGCAGGTGATGATGGCGTGGGTGACGGACTCTCCGCACTGGGGGAACAAGCGGTCAACTTCGTTGAACTATCGCATGCTGAGTTCGATGCAGGGGTCACTGGGTATTGGCGCGAACATCACGAAGTTCAGTGACGCGGAGATGGCTACAGCGAAAAGGCTGATTGCCGCGTATCACCAGGCGCAGAAGACGATTGTGCAGGGCGATCTGTATCGGCTGATTTCGCCGCGGAATGGAAGCGAGTTCTCTGCGACGCAGACGGTGAACAAGGACAAGAGCCAGTCGGTGGTGTTTCTGTTCATTCATTCAACGCAGGAGGGGAGAGGGTTTCCAATCCTGAAGCTGAAGGGGCTTGATCCGAAGGCGGATTATGCCTTGACGCCGATTGAGGGCGCGGTGCTGAAGGGAAGTCCGATGACGGCTAGCGGTGCGTGGTGGATGAACCATGGGCTGGAGACGGGCGACGACTTCAGAGGGGATTTTCAGGCGGCGGCGTTCAGGCTGGATCGGAAGTAGCACTCCGGTTTGTCGAATTGAAGGTTTCTTCAGCACGATCGGTTTCATCCCCGGTTCCCAGGGGACCGGGGGCACCCACGAAATTCTTTCGCTGGTATGATGCTGATGCGGTGGAGCACGCCAAGCCGGGCTTGCATCGGGACTTCGCGGTTCCGGTGAGGTCCTCTCCGGGGTTACCCCAGGGAAACGTGAATAACTGGAGATTCATCGGGTGACCGGACCCTACGCGACTGCGTAGAGCAGGTCACGCAAGGCCAGACTCGTTGGCGTGCTTTGCCGCATTTCTTCTATGCATGGACCGGGGTTCTACGCGGCGCTGGCGAATTCGATGGTGGCGGGTCAGGCGACCGAGGATGCAATCGCTGCGAGACTTGCGCAAACACTTGGACGTAGATGGCGCTGGATTCGGCCAATGGCTCGGCGCTATGTGGCGCGATTCGGAAACGCGGTGCGGCCTCGGCGACGGACCGTCGTCCAGTTTCTAAAAACCGATGAAGGGCTTGCGAGAGCGCTGCGAATACATCGCAAGGAAGTTCGTATTGCTGTCTGGCTTACGCCGACTGCGACGATGCAGCCTGCGCGTGCGGCGCGGTCGTGGGGTGTTCCGGCGATTGAGACGGTTGGAGCGCTGGCGGAGTGGCTGCGAGTAACGCCAGGCGAGCTTGAGTGGTTTGCGGATCTGAAGCGGATGATTGCGCGCCGTGAGGATGGATTTGAAGGGCCGCTTAGCCACTATCACTACCGGATTCTCGGTAAGCCGGGACGCGATGTCCGGCTGATTGAAGCGCCGAAACAGCGGCTGAAGCAGATGCAGCGGCAGATTCTTGCGGAGATCATCGAGAGAATTCCCGTGCATCCTGTCGTGCATGGGTTTCGGAGAGGGCGGTCGATCAAGAGCTTTGCGGCGCCGCACGTTGGACAGCGGGTTGTGGTGAAGATGGATCTGCGGGATTTCTTTCCGTCAATCTCGGCGCCGCGGGTGCAGGCGATGTTTCGGGCCGCAGGATATCCGGAGGGTGTTGCGAATCTGCTGGGTGGATTGTGCACGAACCTGGTGCCGCGGGCGCTGTGGACAACGAAAGCAAAAGGGCTCGATCCGCTACGGATGGCGGAGGCACGCCAGCGGTATGCGTGTCCGCATCTGCCACAGGGTGCGCCGACTTCACCTGCGGTGGCGAACATCTGCGCATACCGAGTGGACTGCCGATTGATAGGGCTGGCGGAAGCAAGCGGCGCGGTGTATACGCGCTATGCGGATGACCTGGCGTTCTCTGGTGGTGAAGACTTCGAGCGAGGTGTGGAGCGTTTTGCAATTCATGCTGCTGCGATCCTGCTGGAGGAGGGATTTGCGGTGCATCATCGGAAGACGCGGATCATGCGGCGGGGCGTCAGGCAGTACCTGGCGGGGATCGTGACGAACGAGCATCTGAATGTGATTCGACGTGACTACGATCTGCTGAAGGCGACGCTGACGAACTGCGTGCGGCATGGGTGGGAGTCGCAGAACCGGGAAGGGCATGCGGATTTTCGGGCACATCTCACGGGCAGGGTTTCGTTTGTGGAGATGGTGAACGCGAGGAGGGGAGCGCGGCTGAGGGAGTTGCTGGATGAGATCCGATGGTGATCCTTGGAGAAGACAAGAGCAGCAGGTTAGCGTCGCTGCGCGACGTAGCGAGTTAGCAGTTAGCGAGCTCTTGCGAACGAGAGAGTGTCAGTTACTTGCCGGCTTTTGGTTTGTAGCCTTGCCAGACGTATTCGAGGGCTTCGGGGAGGGTTTGCATCTTGACGGCGCGGTCTACATGGAAAGCGTTTTTTGCAAAAACGAACTGGTAGTGGTATTTCTTCGCGGCGAGGACGCGCGCCATGCGTTCGTTGGCTTCGACCCAATCGTGCATGTTGTCACGCATGACGTTGGGATTGAAGAGGTCCTTGTCACCGACTTCCATCCAGATGCGGATGGGCTTGCGCGGGCTTTGCGGGATGAGGTGCTCGTGGAACTCCCATGCGCCGTGCGGAGTTTTGGGATCGTATGGCCATTGCTGGTTGACCCAGGTTCCGGAGTAGGCGAGGACGCGGTGATAGAGCTCGGGGTGATACCAGGCCATGATGAGAGCGCAGGCAGCGCCGGAGCTTCCGCCGGTGGCGGCGCGGCCGTCGGGATCGTGGGTGAGCTTGACGTGGGCCTTGGATTCGACGAGGGGAAGGACTTCGTTTTCGACAAACTCGGCGTAGCGGCCTGACATGGTGTCGTACTCGAGACCGCGCTCGCTGCCCTGGGCGTCTCCGGTGCCGTTGGCGATAGAGATGGCGATCATGACGGGGAGTTTGTGCGCCGGGATCATGCTGTCAAGGGCGGTGAAGAGCATGTGGTCGGGGCCATCGGCGCCGACGATGAAGGGAGCTTCGGCACCAGGGACGTATTGCTTCGGGACGTAGACGGCGACCTTGCGTGTGTAGGGCGCGGGGTGGCTGCTGGTGATGATCAGCTTGGCGGGATCGGCAGGATCGGGCGTGCCGAAAGTGCCTTTGTCGCGGGCGATGCCGGGATAATATTTGCTGTCGGCGGAACTCATGGTGAACTCGATGACGTCGCCGTGAGTGAGGTCGGGCGCAGTCATCTCGGATGCGGCTGGATGTGTGGGGCCGATGATGAAGTTGCCGTCGGCGTTGGCGGATGGGATGGCGCCGTCGGAGAGTTCTCTGGCATGGACGTATTCGGCCGTGTGGGGATCGCGCGTCGGAGGCACAGCCCTGGGCGATTGCGGCGGTGCAGGCGCAGGCGTGGTCTGAGCGGAGACGAGACCGAGTGCTGCTAGCGGAAAAGCTAGTGCTCCGAAAAGCAGGGCGCGGCGAGTCGTCATCTGGTTGTCACCTGATTTTGAGGATTTTATTTGGACCATGGCGGAGCGACGCCGTTCATGCGCGAGTAGGCGATGAGCTGGCCCATGTGTTCGTTGGCATGCACCATGATGCGGAGATACATGCCATCGACGGTTGCGTCGCGGCCCTCGACTTTGAGTTTGCGGGACATGTCTTTGGGGTCGGCGGCGAGATGCGCCTGCTTGACGGCTTCGAGCGATCGCTTGAGCCAGGCAATGACTTCAGGCTTGGAAGTGACGTTCTTCTCCGAACCTTGTTTGAGATCGGGTGGCATCTTGGGGCCAGTGGCGCTGAGGAGCCAGAAGTTGCCGAGGACGATGTGCATGTAGACCTCGCTGGTGGAGCGAACTCCGGGGGCGGGCCGCCATGCGAACTTGTCGGCGGGAGTGGCTTCAGCGAGAGCAATGAGCTGGTTGGAGACGTGACGCCATTCGCCATCGTAGCCCTGCCAGAGGCCATCGAGGGGATCTTGAGCGACGAGTTTTGGAGCGGAGATCAAGGCGGCGAATAAAGCGACTGCAAGAAGTTTTTTCACGAACGTCACCTTCCGGGAGGAGATCAAGTTCGACCTCAAGCTTATGCTGTGGGGCTGCGGGGACAACAGGGGATTGTGACGGCCGAAACGCCGGTTCCGAATCTGAGCTGCGGAAAACAGGTAAACTTCAGCTGACTTCATATGATCGCGGAATTGCTGAACAAGTTCGAGCCGGATGGCGATGTGCTGTTGCGGGCGATCTCGGCGCACGTGACGGACGAGATGCTGGAGTGCATTTCGATGGCGGACTACGGGTGCGATGGCGACGCTCATCTGGCGGCACTGCGGCAGCTGCGGGATACGATTACGCTGTCCGAGAATCCTGGATGGGTTCCGATGGAGGTGCTGGAACTGATTCGGTGGTCGGAGCCGGAGAATCCGGAGTGGAAGCCGGGTAGGACAGGCGAGTTCGGACATTGGATGCGGGCGTTTTCGTGTGCGGCTATTCTGCGTGCAGAGCATGAGCCGTGGAATTACCACTACAACGACGGGAGCACGTGTTCGACGACGATACAGCTGGTGTTGAGCCTGGATGCACTGCCGGTCGAATTGAAGGACGAGGCGGCACGGAATTTTGCGTGGTTGATATTGAAGTCGGATCCGGAGGGAAAGAACGATTCGATTCGCGAATATGGAGTCGCGCTATTGTGGTTTGCGCTGCAACTGAAGCCTGCGGTCGCGGATGAGGATCTGATTGCGTTGGCGGAGTGGATTGTGCGACGGGCGGATGAGTTGAACTGGAGGTTCCAAGGGTATTCAGGGCTTAAGGGGATGGTGATCGGGTGCCAGAAGCGGTCGGGGTGGGAGATGTTTGGGTTGAAGCTGGCGGAAATGGATCTGGGTGGACGGTCGGAGGAACTGCAGACTTGGGTGCGGTTGATTGCGGAGCAGTTGGTGGAGTGAAGAAGAAAGGCCCTGCGATATTCGCAGGGACTTGATGGCGCAGGGGCTAAAGCCCACGATTTTTCTTGGGCATTTTTGGCACGACTGAAGTCGTGCCCTGACGCTTCTCGAATTGTGCGCTTCCGATGCTGAGCCTGGTTCTTTGGTCGCGGGAGACAGATCCATGCTGTTGAGGCGAGTTAGCGGCTCTTGGCGACTTCTTCGACGGTGACGGGGTCGAGGAAGGGCATGCTGGCGCGGAGTTGTTTGCCGACGATTTCGATGGGGTGCTTGGCTTCGGCTTCGCGGAAGGCGAGGAACTCTTTGCGGCCAGAGTTCTGGTCCGCGAGGAAGCGCTTGGCGAAGCTGCCGTTCTGGATTTCGGTGAGGATGGTTTTCATGGCCTTGCGGCTTTCGTCGTTGATGACACGCGGGCCGCTGACATAATCGCCCCACTCGGCGGTGTCGGAGATGGAGTAGCGCATGTAGGCGAGGCCACCGCGATAGATGAGATCGACGATGAGCTTGAGCTCGTGGAGGACTTCGAAGTAGGCGCTCTCAGGCTGGTAGCCGGCTTCGACGAGGGTTTCGTAGCCAGCCTTGATGAGGGCGCTGACGCCACCGCAGAGCACGGCCTGCTCGCCGAAGAGATCGGTTTCCGTTTCTTCCTTGAAGGTGGTTTCGAGAACGCCTGCACGGGTGCAGCCGATGCCCTTGAGATAGCTGAGATTGAGGGCGTGCGCCTTGCCGGTTGAATCCTGGTGGATGGCAATGAGGCCGGGTACGCCGCCGCCTTCTGTGAAGACTTCGCGGACGCGGTGACCGGGGGCTTTGGGCGCGGCCATGCCTACGTCGATGCCGGCTGCGGGAGTGATGGTCTTGAAGTGGATGTTGAATCCGTGGGCGAAGAGGAGAAGCGTGCCGGGCCTGATGTTGGGCGCGATTTCGTCGGCGTAGAGATTGGCGGCGGTCTGATCGGGGACGAGGACCATAACGACGTCGGCCCATTTGACGACGTTTGGAACGGTGTCGACTTCGAGGCCGGCTTTCTGAGCCTTAGCGATGGACTTGGAGTTGGGGGCGAGGCCGACCTTGACCTGCACGCCGGAGTCCTTGAGGTTGAGCGAGTGCGCGTGACCCTGCGAGCCGTAGCCGATGATGGCGACTTTCTTTGCCTGGATCAGGGAAAGGTCGGCGTCGTGATCGTAATAAGTCTTAGCCATGATGTCTTTTCTTTTTCCTTTGCGTTCGTTGGTGAAACAGGAAGACACGTTTTGGATTATGCCTTCACGAAAGTGGTGAGACTTCGGCGAGTCCGCTCGCGAAGCTGGCATTCGCGGAGTTGGTCGGCGAGGGCCGGCAGACCAGGGATGCCGTAGATGGAGAAGTTATCGAGTTCAGCATCGGAAGAGAACAGATGCAGGGAGGCGTGACCGAGGAGGCGCGCGCCGAGAGGCTGACGGAGTTCGAAGTGGTCAACGCGGAAGAGCTCGAGCGACTCCTGCACTTTGGATAAGAGACCACGTTCGAACTTGATACGCTGCGTGGTGATGATGTAGTGGGTGCCGCGGCTGCGCATGTACAGGCGCAGGAACATCACGACAAGAATGAGCGCGACGGCGAGGACTGCATAGGGGATGTAGCCGGATTGGTTTTGCCAGTCTAGGACGTAGACGGCAACGGCTCCGACGATGACTATGGCCAGAAAGGGCACGAACTGGCCGATGCTGTAGATCAGTGCGGGATGGCCGTTGAAGAGGGTTTTCTCGGTTTCAAGATCCTTTGTGGCGGTGTAGGCAGCCAGGTCGGTGTTGCAGAAGCGGCATTTGAGCGCTACGGCTTTGATGGTTTCGCCGCAGATCGGACAGGCTTTCGTATCTTCATCCATGGAGCGCTCCTTTCCGCGTCAGGATACCGCAAGTAGGTCAGAGTGATGCCGGCTTTGTCGTTTCCCGGGTCCCAACACAGGGACCGGGGCACAGATCTGTGGATGGCGGAAGAATCTGAACCGCTAGGCGGGTTCGATGTCTACGATCGCATCGGATTTTTCTTCGGGCTCGTCTTCGGGCAGTGGCTTTTCGTCGGGACCCGTGCCCATTGCTTTGAGAACGGTGGAAGTGTGATGGCCGCGGCGCATGGTCATTTTGCCGCTGCGGCAGATTTCGAGGATGCGGCCTTCGTCTTCGCGCAGGATTTCGATCAGGCCTTCAATCTTGCTTTCGACGCCGGTCATCTCGATCATCAGCGACTCTGAGGTGAGGTCGACGATGCGAGCGCGGAAGACTTCGACGAGATCGAATATCTGGGGGCGATTACGAGGATTCGCCGCCACTTTGATGAGGGCGAGCTCGCGAGTAACGCTGGGCGCCTTGGCGATGTCGTCTACGTCGACGATGTTCTCGAGCTTGAAGAGACTGGCACGGATGCGGTCTCCGGCTTCAGTGGAAGCTTCGCAGACGAGGGTGAGGCGCGAGAGGCCGGCGCGCTCGCTGCGGCCGACAGTGAGCGAGCTGATGTTGATATTGAGGCGACGGAAGAGGGAGGCGACGCGCGTAAGCACGCCGGGAATGTCTTCAACGTAGGCGACGAAGGTGTGAGTCATGGAGAGCAGCCTCTAGCTTCTAGCTACTAGCTGTTAGCTTCGTTCTTGCTGATTCCAGCCCGGATCGAAAGAGCTAGAGGCTAGAAGCTAGTGGCTAGCAGCTGGTGATTACTTGTCGTCCGCGGATTCTTCGATGGGGTTCTTGCCGGGACGGCGGATCATTTCGTGCAGGGCGCTGCCTGCGGGGATCATGGGGTAGACGGAGTCTTCCTTTTCAACCATGAAGTTGAGGAGGAAGGGACCATCGCTGGTGCGTGCTTCTTTGACTGCGTCGGCGAGCTCGGAGCGCTTGGTTACGGCGCGTCCGCGGATTCCGTGGGCATCGGCGAGTTTGACGAAGTCGGGGCTGACGAGCGGCGTGGCTTCGTAGTTGCTGTCGTAGAAGAACTGCTGCCACTGGCGGACCATGCCGAGGTAGCCGTTGTTGATGATGGCGATGTTGATCTTGATCTTTTCCTGAACGATGGTGGAGAGCTCGGCAGCGGTCATCTGGAAGCCACCGTCGCCGGCGACAACCCAGACTTCTTTTTCGGGGCAAGCCATCTTGGCGCCGATGGCGGAGGGCAGGGCAAAGCCCATGGTGCCGAGGCCGCCGGAGGTGACGAGCGAGCGCGGCTTCTCATGGTGGAAGTATTGCGCCTCCCACATCTGGTGCTGGCCTACGTCGGTGGAGACGATGGCGTCGCCGCCGGTGATGCGCCAGAGATCGTGCATCACGTGCGCGGCGTAGAGGTGGCCGGAGTCGGGGAGGTTCTTAATGTCGCGAACGGAGACGTCGCCCTTGCTGGCTTCGATGGTCTTGATCCAGGCGGAGCCGTCACGGCCGGAGATGCGGGGAAGAAGGTCTTCGAGCACCTGGCGTAGGTCGCCGACGAGCGCAACGTCTACCTTGACGTTTTTGTTGATCTCGGAGGGATCGATCTCGATGTGAATCTTCTTTGCCTTGGTTGCGTACGTGGAGAGGGAGCCGGTGACACGATCGTCGAAACGCATGCCGCAGGCGATGAGAAGGTCCGCGTCCTGGATGGCGTGGTTGACCCATGATTCGCCATGCATGCCCATCATGCCGAGATTCAGCGGGTGCGAGGCAGGGAAACCGCCAAGGCCGAGCAGCGTGAGCGCGACGGGGATCTGGGCGCGCTCGGCGAGGGTGCGGACCTGCTCCATTGCGCCCGATTCCATGACGCCGTGTCCGGCGAGGATGATGGGCTTCTTGGCGCTGCGGATGAGTTCGGCTGCCTGCGCAAGGCCGGAGTCTTCGACCTTCAGCATGGGATGCGGACGATAGTCGCGAGGCTTGGCGGCTTCGAAGTCGAAGATGGCTGTGCCTTGCTGCGCATCTTTGGTGATGTCGACGAGGACGGGGCCGGGGCGGCCACTCTGCGCGATCTGGAATGCGTAGCGGATGGCGTGCGCGATGTCCTCGGTCTTGCTGATTAGGAAGTTGTGCTTCGTAATCGGCAGAGTGATGCCGGTGATGTCGACTTCCTGGAAGGCATCAGTGCCGAGCAGTTTGCTGGAAACGTTGCCGGTGATGCAGACGACGGGGATGGAGTCGAGCATGGCGGTGGCGATGCCGGTGACGAGGTTGGTTGCGCCGGGGCCGCTGGTAGCCATGCAGACGCCGACCTTGCCGGATGCGCGCGCGAAGCCATCGGCCATGTGCGCGGCGCCCTGCTCGTGACGGACGAGGACGTGATGGATGGGAAACTTGCGCAACGCATCGTATACCGGCAGGATCGCTCCCCCGGGATAGCCGAAGACGGTGGACACGCCCTCACCAACCAATGTTGCCCATACGATCTCGGCTCCGGTGAGGCGAGTGGGCGTGGTGAGGTGACTCTCTGTGGATTGCGTGTTTGCGTTGGTTCCCATGGTTTTTCTCCTTGAGCTAGTAGCTATTAGCCTTTAGCTTGCGTTCTCGTTGGTCCAGACTTTAACTAGCGGCTAACAGCTAAAAGCTGATAGCTGTTCTACGTTGTTGCGCCGTGCGAGGCGCTGGTGACGCGGTCGACGTATTTGCGGAATACGCCTTGCGGCCAGCGGAGAGCAGGCGGTTGGAAGTTCTTGAGACGTGCGGAGATTTCTTCTGCGCTGATCTCGACATTGAGGGTGCGGTTCTTGATGTCAAAGGAGATGATGTCGCCTTCGCGGACAGCTGCGATGGGCCCGCCGACGAAGGCTTCCGGGGCAACATGGCCTGCGGTGAATCCGCGAGTGGCGCCGCTGAAGCGGCCGTCAGTGAGGAGCGCGACGGTGTGGCTGAGATCGGGGTGGCCGCTGACGGCTGCGGTGACCTGAAGCATTTCGCGCATGCCGGGGCCGCCCTTGGGGCCCTCGTAGCGAATGACGAGGACGTCGCCGGGATTGATTTTGTTGCCCTGTACGGCGGCGAAGCAGTCTTCTTCGCAGTCGAAGATGCGGGCGGGGCCACGATGTTCGTAGCGATCGGCGGCGGCGATCTTCATCACGCAGCCTTCTGGCGCGAGGTTGCCCTTGAGGATGACGAGGCCGCCAGTGGACTTGATCGGTTGTTCGAAGGTCTTGATGACGACCTGGCCGGGAGTTTCTTTTGCAAGCGCTGCTTCTTCGGCGAGGGTGCGGCCGCTGATGGTGAGGGTGGAACCGTCGGCGTGGCCGGCGTCGATGAGGCGCTTGGCGAGGAGACGCGAACCACCGGCGGCCTGGAAGTGCGAGGCCATGTATTTGCCGGCGGGAACAAGGTCGCAGATGAAGGGCGTCTTTTTCGAGATTGCGTCGAACACGTCAACGGAGAGGTCGAGGCCGATTTCGCGAGCGATGGCGATGAGGTGAAGGACGGCGTTGGTGGAGCCACCGCTAGCCGCAACGCTGGCGATGGTGTTTTCGAGAGACTTGCGCGTGATGATCTGCGAAGGACGGCGGTTGGCGCGAACGGCATCCATGATCATGCGACCCGCTTCGCGGCTGGATGCAAACTTGTCCTTGTCTGTAGCGGGGACGCCGGAGAGGTGCATGGGCGAGATGCCGAGCATTTCGCCGCTCATGGCCATGGTGTTGGCCGTGAACTGGCCTCCGCAGGCTCCCGCGCCGGGACAGGCGTTGGCTTCGAGCGCTTCGAGGCCGGCGTCGTCGATTTTGCCGGCGGCGTGAGCGCCGATGCCTTCGAACACGTTCTGGATCGTGATGTCGATACCGTTGACTTTACCGGGAGCAATGGAGCCGCCGTAGAGCATCATGCCGGGGATGTCCAGGCGGCAAAGCGCCATGATGATGCCGGGCATGTTCTTGTCGCAGCCGCCGATGCCGACGAGGCCGTCGAAGAGATTGCCGCGGGCGACGAGTTCGATGGAGTCGGCGATGACTTCGCGAGAAACCAAGGAGGCCTTCATGCCCTGCGTGCCCATGGTGATGCCGTCGGAGATGGTGACGGTATTGAATTCCATCGGCGTGCCGCCGGCTTCGCGGATGCCCTCTTTTACAGCTTCGGCGATTTCGCGGAGATGGACGTTGCAGGTGCCGATTTCGGTCCAGGTGTTGGCGATGCCGATGATGGGCTTGTGGAGATCGTCTTTGGAGAATCCGGACCCGCGTAAGTAGGAGCGCGCAGCTGCGCGGCTCGGGCCCTCAGTCAACGGAATGCTCTGGCGTTTGCCTTCGATGGTCATTTGCTCGCTTTGCTCGTCTCCAGCTATTAGCCATTAGCTCTTAGCCGTTAGCTTGTTCGTTCAGCCTTTGCAGGCTATGAATGCAACTCGTCTTGCTTGAGCGATCGATCATTCCTTTTCTTGTCATTGGCTAATAGCTAAAAGCTTGTCTCATTTTGCGTGCAGCCATGCTGCGTTGTCGTGTTGCGATTCATACTTGTCGAGTTCGGCGGCGTGGCGGAGGGTGAGGCCGATGTCGTCGAGGCCCTCGAGGAGACAGTATTTGCGAAATGCGTCGACTTCGAAGGTCGCCTTGAATCCGCGGTCATCGGTTACAGTCTGCTCCTGAAGCGAGACAGTGAGCTTGTAGCCGGGAATGGATTCAGCGTTGCGAAGAAGAGTCTCAACTTCGCTTTCGCTGAGGCGGGCGAGGACGATGCCGTTTTTTCCGGCGTTGGAGAAGAAGATGTCGGCGAATGTGGGGGCGATGACGACGCGGAAACCGAAATCACTGAGAGCCCAGGCGGCGTGTTCGCGGCTGGAACCGCAGCCGAAGTTTTTGCCGGTGATAAGAATCTTTGCGTCCTTGTAGCGAGGGTCATTGAGGACGAATTCGGGCAGGGGCTTGCCTTCGGGCGTTTGACGCCAGTCGAAGAAAAGGAAGTCGCCGTAGCCGGTGCGCTCGATGCGCTTGAGGAACTGCTTGGGGATGATCTGGTCCGTATCGACGTTGGTGCGGTCGAGAGGGGCGGTGATGGATGTCAAAGTCTTGAACGGTTCCATTAGGCTTTCACCTCTTCACGTACTTCCCAGTTGCGAATGTCTACAAAGTGGCCGGCGATGGCGGCGGCTGCGGCCATTTCAGGTGAGACGAGGTGGGTGCGTCCGCCGCGCCCCTGGCGGCCCTCAAAGTTGCGGTTGCTCGTAGACGCGCAGCGCTCACCGGGCGAGAGGATGTCGGGGTTCATGCCGAGGCACATGGAACATCCGGGCTCCCGCCAGTCGAAGCCGGCTTCTTTGAAGATCTGGTCGAGGCCTTCTCTTTCAGCCTGCGCTTTGACCTGTTGAGAGCCGGGGACGACCATCGCGTTGACGTGCGTCGAGACTTTGTGGCCTGCGGCGATTTTGGCAGCGGCGCGGAGGTCTTCGATGCGGCCGTTGGTGCAGGAGCCGATGAAGACGCGATCGACTTCGATCTTGTCAAGCGGAGTGCCGGGCTTGAGAGCCATGTACTCGAGGGCGCGCTCGAAGGACTTGCGGTCGAGTTCATTGCCGGCGGCGGCAGGATCGGGAACGGATGAGGTGACCGGAGCGACCATGCCAGGGCTTGTTCCCCAGCTGACGTAGGGGACGAGTGTGGCAGCGTCGATGACGAGTTCGCGGTCGAACTTGGCACCGGGGTCGGAGGGGAGCTTGGACCACTCTTCGACTGCCTTGTCCCAGTCGGCGCCTTGCGGAGAGAAGCGCCGGCCCTTGAGGTAAGCGAAGGTGGTTTCGTCGGGAGCGATCATGCCGGCGCGCGCTCCAGCTTCGATGCTCATGTTGCAGATGGTCATGCGGCCTTCCATCGAAAGTGCGCGGATGGCCGAGCCTGCGTACTCGATGACGCAGCCGGTGGCGCCGTCGGTACCAATTTTGCCGATGATGGCGAGGATGATGTCTTTTGCGGTGACTCCCTGTGGGAGTTTGCCTTCGACAGCGATTCGGAAAGTCTTGGGGTCCGACTGGGGCAGGGTCTGCGTGGCGAGCACGTGCTCGACTTCGCTGGTGCCGATACCGAAGGCGAGCGCACCGAATGCGCCGTGGGTGGAGGTGTGGGAGTCGCCGCAGACGATAGTCATGCCGGGTTTAGTGAGGCCGAGTTCAGGGCCGATGACGTGGACGATGCCTTGTTCGCGCGAATTGACATCGTAGAGCTCGACGCCGAAGTCAGCGCAGTTCTGGCGCAGCGTGGAGATCTGCTTCGCGGCGATCTGGTCGACGATGTTGAGGCGGCCTTCGATCGTTGTGGGCACGTTGTGGTCGATGGTGGCGATCGTACGATCGGGACGGCGCACTTTGCGACCGGCGAGACGAAGGCCTTCAAACGCCTGCGGGGAAGTGACCTCGTGGACCAACTGGAGATCGATGTAGAGCAGGGTCGGTTCGCCTTTGGGTTCGACAACGACGTGCTGTCGCCAGACTTTTTCGAATAGCGTTTTCGGGGTGGTGCTCATTTGTGAACAGCTCCTAGCTTTTAGCTTCTAGCTGCTTGCTTTTGTGTTGCCGGTTGAAACTCTTGCGACTCGATACGCATCGAGTTGGCATTTTTCAGAAAACGGGACATCAGCAGAACGGCTAGAAGCTAACGGCTAGTAGCTAGAAGCTGTTCCTTGACTGTTTCGCGGACCTTGGCCCCCATTTCTTTGGTCGATAGGACTTTGAGGCCCTGCGGGTTGGAACGGGCAAGATCGGGGGTGCGGAAGCCTTGTTCGAGGACTTTGCGCACGGATGATTCGATTGCGACGGCTTCGGCTTCGAGGCCGGCGGAGTGACGCAGGATCAAAGCGCCAGTGAGGATTGCGCCGAGCGGATTGGCGAGCCCTTTGCCTGCGATGTCCGGCGCGGAGCCGTGGACCGGTTCGTAGAGATTGACCTTGCCGCCGATGGTTGCTGAAGGAAGCATTCCGAGCGAGCCGGTGATGACGGCAGATTCGTCACTGAGGATGTCGCCGAAGAGGTTTTCGGTGAGGACGACGTCGTAGTTGCGTGGCTGGTTCATCAGGTGCATGGCCATGGCGTCGACGTACTGGTGCTCGACGGTGACGTCCGGGAACTCTGCAGCGACTTCGTTCACTGTGGCGCGCCAGAGCTGGGAGACTTCGAGAACGTTGGCCTTGTCGACGCTGGTGAGCTTCCTGCGGCGCTTCTGCGCGAGTTGAAAAGCGATGCGGGCAACGCGTGCGACTTCGTTGCGGGTGTAGCGCATGGTGTTCCAGGCTTCGCCGGTTGTCTTGTTCCACTCGCGGGGCTGGCCGAAGTAGAGGCCGCCGAGGAGTTCGCGAACGAAGAGAATGTCAGCGCCGTCGACGATCTCGGGACGGAGCGGGCTGTTGACGGCGAGCTCCTTGAAGGCGAAGGCGGGGCGGAGGTTTGCGAATCCGCCGAGGGCAGCGCGGATTTGAAGAAGTCCGGCTTCGGGGCGCTTGTCAGGCGGAAGGGAATTGAATTCGTTGCCACCGACGGCGCCCAGGAGAACTGCGTCGCTCGCGAGTGCGGCGTCGAGAGTCTCCTTCGGAAGTGGAGTGCCGTCTTTCACGATGGCTACGCCGCCGATGCGTTTTTCGTCGAGCTGGATGGTGTGTCCGCCGAGATCTGCGACATCGCGCAGGACTGCGACTGCTTCGTTGGTGACTTCGGGGCCGATGCCGTCGCCGGCTGTGACTAAGATCTTCAGGTTCATCTGCGCGTCTTTGTTCCCTCAGGGGCTAAAGCCCCGTCGTGTTTGGTCGCGGTTGCGGCACCGAGGTCGTGCCCTGCTGTCTGGTCCAGTTCATCTGAACCGGGAAGCGAATCAATCCAGTTCGGCAACAGCGGGTTCGCTGCGGCGATCGCGGATGGGATCGGGCAGGATGCCGATCAGGTCCTGGTCGTAGATGTTCTTCTTGCGATCTGCCAGTGCAACGAAACGATAGTAAGTCTGCTGCAACTCTTCGCGAGAGAGGGTGTAGCCAAGCTGCTCGAGGCGATGCCGGAGCGCTGCACGACCGGAGTGCTTGCCCAGAACAAGATTTGTGCGAGAAACACCGACGAGCGACGGGGTCATGATCTCGTAGCAGAGCGGGTTGGCGAGCATGCCGTGCTGGTGAATGCCGGACTCATGCGCGAAGGCATTGGCTCCGACGATTGCTTTATTGGGCGAGGGGCGGAAAGTGATGATCTGGCCGAGGACCTGGCTGGCGGGATAGAGCTGATCGAGTTTGATGGAGGTGTCGACGCCATAGCGCTCGGCGCGAACGTGGAGCGCGGCGGCAATCTCTTCGAGGGCGGCGTTTCCGGCGCGTTCGCCGATGCCGTTGATAGTGCACTCGACCTGACGGGCTCCGGCCTGAATTGCTGCCAGAGAGTTGGCGGCGGCGAGGCCGAGGTCGTCGTGGCAGTGGGAGGAGAGGATGATGCCTTCGGCATCGACTGCCGGGATGCGCTCGCGAACTTCCCGGAACATCTGGCCGTATTCTTCGGGCGTGGTGTAGCCGACGGTATCGGGCATGTTGATGGTAGTGGCGCCTGCTTCGATGGCGGTGCGCACAATTTCGATGAGGAACTCGCGGTCTGAGCGGGTGGCGTCTTCGGGGGAGAACTCGACGTCGTCGACGAAGGTGCGGGCGAGACGGACGGATTCGGCGGTCTGATCAAGAGCCTGCTGGCGGCTCATCTTCAGCTTGTACTCGAGGTGCAGATCGCTGGAGGCGAGGAAAACGTGAATGCGCGGCCGCTGGGCGAACTGGAGAGCACGGGCGGCAATTTCAATGTCTTCGGTCTTGGCGCGGGCGAGAGAAGCAATCTTCGGTTTGCGCACTGCCTGGGTGATGGTGGCAATGGCAGCAAAGTCGCCTTCGGAGGCCATGGCAAACCCGGCCTCAATGATATCGACGCCCAGGTCTTCAAGGGCGTGCGCCATGGTGAGCTTTTCCTGGGTGGTCATGCTGCAGCCAGGGGACTGCTCGCCGTCGCGCAGAGTGGTGTCGAAGAAAAAAACGTGATTGGGGCTATTTGTCATATGTCACGCCTGCCAGGGGAAGACGGTGCCGGCATTTTCAGTTTCTTATACCGGTGCGGTATAAGGCAAAGTTATTATTTTTGGGTATGCGATTACAATTGCTTATGGGGTAGCCTTTCAGCCGTTAGCCGTTAGCCTCCTAGCTTGATCATCGAGGAATCGGCTGTTGAAGTAGTCCCGGGAAGGCATCAGGCACCGCTCCTCTCTCGTTGGGGAGGGCCTTGAAAAGGGCTAGCAGCTAAAAGCTGGTAACTAGGAGCTCGAGTTGGAACTGTCACAACTGGAAACTTTTCTGGCGGTTGCGGAGGAGCGGAGTTTTTCGAAGGCGGCGGTGCGGTTGCACCGGACTCAACCGGCGATCAGTCAGGTGATTCGGAAGCTTGAGGCGTCAATTGGGGAGCCGCTTTTCGACAGGGCGGCACGGGATGGGTCGCTGACGGCGTCGGGAGAGTTGCTGCGGGACTACGCGCAGCGTTTGCTGTCGTTGAGGCGTGAGGCATCGAGTGCACTGGATGAGCTGAAGAGCCTGGCGCGAGGGCGACTGCAGCTTGCTGCGAACGAGTACACCTGTATGTACTTGCTTGAGGCGGTGGATGAGTTTCGACGGGAGTACCCAGAGATTGGTGTGTCGGTGCATCGGATGCTGGCAAGCCGGGTTGAGGAAGAGTTGAGCCTGAGGACCTTTGAGATTGGGGTGACTTCGTTCAAGCTGGATCCAGAACGATTCAAAACGATTGCTGTTTATAACGACAGCCTGGCCTTTATCGTGAGTGCGAAGCACAGGTTGGCTCGCGTGTCGCGGGTATCGATCACGGATCTGGGTAAAGAAAACTTTATTGCGCACAATGTGGCATCGCCGCTTCGGCGGAAGGTGATTGAGGCGTTTCAACGGCATCGGACTCCGTTGAACATGGGAATCGATCTACCGACGATCGAGGCAATCAAGCGGTTTGTATCGATGGGAAATGGGGTGGCTCTGGTTCCTCACTTGACGATCGCTCATGAACTGGAAGCGGGGGAACTGGTGCGCGTAACGGTGGATGAGCTGGAGTTCAAGCGTGTGCTGCGGCTTGTTCACAGGCGGCAGTCAACTTTGTCCTATGCGGCGCGGGCATTTTTGCGGACGGTGCGATCGATGGCCGAGAGGCATGGGCCGCCCTACTATTTTCATGTGGAACGGGCCAGTTAACGAGGCGGGCTGCATTGCGAGCAATTGAGGCAATTGGCGGTTGCCCATTTGCGGGCTGTTGCGTCTATTGATTCAGATCATTCAGCGACACCTGGAGTCGATGCTAAGCCGTTCTGGCCATTTACAATGCATAGAGCGGTGCCCGGCGATGACCTGAGCACCGGAATCAACAACCTGGTTGCCAGCCCCACGGTTGAGCAGTCACGAGGTTCAAGACCGAATGAAGAAGATCGCCCTTATTGCCTTTCTGCTGGCAGTGTGTGTGGCAGCAGGCCGCGCTCAGGAGAGCCGGCAGGACATCAGCCTGAGTGGGACAGCCATCGTTGAGCCCTTTGTTGCTTCATCTACCGACGTGCAGGTGCATTCAAATACGGCATTTGGCGGGTTGTTGAGCTACCGGTTCATGCTGACGCCGAACAGCGCTCTCGAAGCGAACTACGGTATCACGTACCAAAACTCGATGCGGTTTATCTCCGGTAATACGAACACGGTGAAGGTGCTGGTGCGGACGCAGGAAATTTCGGCCGCATATGTTCGCAGCTTCACTTTCAAGAAGTTCAACCCCTTTGTTGAGGCTGGGCCGGGCGCTCTCATCTTCCTTCCGATTCGCAACTCGGGGACAACGTCACTCGATGTGAAGCAGCAGACCTCGGTTGGCGGGCTTTACGGCGCGGGTATCGCTTACGAACTCAGCCCCAGCTTTGATATCAGGGCGGAGTTCCGCGGGTTCGTGACGAAGGTTCCGAACTTCGGCCAGGGGTCTGCGACGAATCAGATCAACCTCTCAACAAACAAGTGGTACAACATCTACTACCCGGCCATCGGAGTGGCGTATCACTTCTAAAGACAGGGGACAAGGGAACAAGGGACCGAGATAGTTTGCGACAAGGATGGCTTCGGCCATCCTTGTTTTGCGTTGGAGAAGATTAGCGGATCGGGCTGGAGGGGCCGGGACGGCCAGCTGCGTCATCTAGTCTGTGTTCTGCGGTTTTGTGGCTTCACGGTAAGTGCCCAGTTCTTTGACCATGGCGCAGTGGGGTCGCAGTACCTCCAGCGCGCGCGCGCCCTCGTCGGCGGTTTGCAATTGGCAGTCGACATAGAAGACGTACTCCCAGGGCTTGCCGTGAACGGGGCGCGACTCGATCTTGGTCAGGTTTGTGCGCAGTGCGGATAGTTCATTCAAGGCTGCGACGAGAGAGCCGGGGCGGTTTTCGACGGAGAAGGCGATGCTGATTTTGTTGGCGTCGGCATCGGTGATGGCATCCGGTGAGCGGCGCACGAGAAAGAAGCGTGTGTAGTTTTCGGGATTGTCCTCAATGCCAGAGCGGAGGATTTCTGCGCCGTAGTAGTGAGCCGCGGCTTCGCTGGCAATGGCTGCCGCGTGTTTGTCGCGCAATTCGACGAGCTGTTTGACGCTGCCAGCGGTGTCATAGAAGGCATAGGACTCCATGGTGGGGTGCTCGGCGAGGAATCGGCGGCATTGAGCGAGCGCGACGGGGTGCGAGAACACGCGGTCGATGTCGCCAATGGCGGCGCCGGAGATGGCGATGAGATTGTGGCGAATGCGCAGTAGCGACTCACGCACAACTTCGACATCGTGTTGAAGGAGGAGATCGAAGTGTTCGAGCACTGAACCGGCGAGACTGTTTTCGATCGGAATGACGGCGGCATCGACGGATTCGTTGACGAGTTCTTTGAAGACGTCTGCTGAAAGGGCGCACGGCACGATTACCCCATCTGCAATCAAGCCGAGTGCCGCTTCGTGACTGAAGGAACCCGGCTCACCCTGAATGGCAATTCTCATGCAAGAACTTTCTCCGCGTAGATTCGCGGCAGGCGGTATCTATTTTCTGAGCCAGATATCCGCGGCTACAAAAACGAGAAACACGGTGGCGATCACACCGTTCATGGTGAAGAAGGCGGCATTGAGGCGACGCATATCGCGGGGTGAGACGATGGCATGTTCGTATGCGAGGAGCATCGCGGCGGAGGAGATCCCGAGCCAACCTGCGATGCCAAAGTGAAAGAGATAGCCGAAGGCTATGAGAAGGCCGAGCATAGAGAGGTGCATGAGCCGGGCTACGCGAAAGGCAGCGGGTATTCCGAGGGACTGAGGAATGCTGTGAAGACCAACCTGCCGGTCGTGCTCGAAGTCCTGGCACGCGTAAAGGACGTCGAAGCCTCCGACCCAGAGCATTACGGCTATGGTGAGGACGAGGATGCGGGGATCAAGGCTGCCGCGAACGGCGATCCAGGCGGCTGAGGGCGCCAGGCCGAGGGCGAGGCCGAGAACGAGGTGGGACCATCGGGTAAGGCGCTTCATGTAGCTATAGCCGAGGAGAACGATCAGCACGAAAGGGGCGAGGTAGAGAGTTAGACGGTTCAATTCGGCTGCTGCGATGACGAAGGCAAGCCCCATGAGGATGGTGAATCCGAGGACGAATTTCCGGGAGAGAAGACCGGCGGGAATAGCACGGGCGCTGGTTCTTGGATTGGCAGCGTCAAGATCAGCATCGGCCCAGCGATTGAATGCCATCGCGCAGGAGCGCGCTGTGACCATCGCAACCAGGATCCAACCGAGGGTGCGCCAGCCCGGAACTCCGTGACTTGCAAGAAGCACGGCCGTGAGGGCGAAGGGCAGGGCGAAGATCGAGTGCTCCCACTTGATCATCTCCAGCGTTGTGCGGGTTTTGGCAAAGAGGCCCATCGCGCGCGTTTCCAAGAACCAGTGTAAAGGAGCACCGGGTCAGTGGATACGCGATGGGCTGACGGAAGAGACCCTGGGGCTAGGCTTCGGCAGCCTCGATACTTGCGGAAAGCGGAAGCACCGTGTCCACCTTTGTTACTTTGAACAGGTCCATTACTCGACTGTTGGCGCCCGCGACGACCATCCTGGCACCGTGCATCTGGCAGCGGACGTAGTGGTTCATCACGAGGCCCATGCCCGCGGAATCCATATAGGGTACTCCGCTGAGATCAATGACGGTGAGGGAAGGTAATTCTGAACCACGCAGTTCAGTCTGGAATTCGAAGAGATTGCGCAAGGTCAGCGGACCGGTCAAACGGAAAACACGGGTACCGGGGTTTTTGCCACCAGCGCGATCGATCGTAAGGGGGCCATCGTTCAACATAGCGAAATCAAGTGTATGGAAAGGGGGGCCATGGATGATTACAGTTCTGTAAATGTCGCACACCCGGAAGAGGGGAGTCCAATGAAATCGATCAGGGGCGGGGGTGTTGAATGACGCGTGTGAAGATCCAGGTGGACGTTCCACGGAGGGAGATCTGGACCTGATCGGTTGTAACCGTGGGTGCGGAGATGCTCCTCACGGAGATGCTCCTCACCCACGGCTAGTGTTTACTGTTTTTCAGACTCGCTGGACTGGCCGGCCACTTGGAGGAAGTTCTTGACACTGAAGACTCCTGGCACACTGTTGGCGCGGAGGTAAGCCGCGTCTTTGTCTGCTTTGGAATCGACGACGCCGTAAAGTTCCACATGCCCGTTCTGTACGGAGATACGAATAGGCTTGGCGGGATCGATTGCGTACTTGTTCAGCGATGGATAGCCGTAGACCGAACGCGCAACGGCGAGGCGAGTCTGGTCGTCCATGATGGAGGTTGGATCGACCTCGATGTCGTCAACTACGTCCTTGACTCCTGGGTACGTGGAGACCAGGGCAAGCGCGGAATCCTTGTCCATGTCAGTGCGCGCATGACCGCCCAGAGTGACGACACCGTTTTCGACATTCATGGTGATGGCGTTGAACGCATTGCCGTAACCAACGCGGTCGTATGTGAGCTTCTCACCCAGCTTCTTTTTGAGCTCTTCGTCGGAAGCGGATTGGCCGGAGACCTGGATGTCATTGCGTACCGCAGTGACACCTTTGGCCTTGTGAACCCGGTTGGCGGCGTCTTTTTTGTATTCGTAAAGATTGACCGTTCCCGTTAGGGTTGCGATGCCGTTGTTATCTACAGATACTTTTACGTCCTTGAATTGAGACTTGTTCAGCTTGCCCTGTACTTCGCTGTTGCTATTCTGCTGACCGAATGCGCTGCCAGCGGAGGAAACAGCATACGATGCCTGGGGAAAACTCATCGCGCCCACAAAGAGCGCGGCCGCCACGATTGCGGCTGGGGAAATGTACTTCGTTGCCATAACTAACTTCCTTTCTTAATCAAAATCCTCGATTCGAATTTTGGGTGCTCACTCTAACACGGGCCAGGTACCCATCTAAGTCCTCGGATCAACTTCTTCGACCCAGTCAGCTGGAATCGTGGAAGTTACTCAGCCACATAGACACAGATTCACAAAAAAGGTTACGGGGTTGTCAGCGTTCCCGGAACGGGATGAATTGAATAGCTGTTGAGTCTCGACTGAAGCGGAAAATCGCCGGAAATTACGGGTGAAAAGGAATTTAGGGGCCTCAGAGGTGAAATGTAAACGTACAACTGCCATTTCCAGCCGGGCATCACACCTTCAGAGTTTGGTGGACCAGGAGAAGATGCCGCTGGAGCCGAGCATGGAGTCATCTTGTCTTTACATCGAGATGCTTGCGGACAGGATACCGAGCAACCTTACCACTCTGAAGTTATGGGGCCCGCCGTGTTGGCGCATGCAGTGCAGTTTTACGAGGACGATGCAGTCTTCATCGAGAGCCTGAGCGAGTTCGTCGGAGCAGCTCTCGGATCAGGCGGCGCATGCGTCGTGATATCCACCCACGACCACCATCAAAGACTCGTTGAAAACCTGGGCAGCAATGGCATCGACATGGTCCGCATTCTTGCTGGGGGCAGGTACATTCACTTGGACGCGCGCCGAACTCTGGATCGGTTCATGGTGCAAGGGCGACCGGACCGGCAGCGGTTTCAAGAGGAGATCGAGCCGGCGGTGAATCGGGCAAAGGGAGCGATGAGGCCCGGTTGTTCGACACTCGCTGCGTTTGGGGAAATGGTGGCGATGCTCTGGGCCGAGGGGAACCACCTGGCGGCCATCGAACTCGAGCATCTTTGGAACGAGATCATCCAGCGGCACAAGCTGCACCTTCGGTGCGCGTATCCGGTTGGAAGTTTTGGACGGCATTCCTATTCGGAGATGTTCGATGCCATTTGCACAGAGCACTCCGCCGTTATTCCGCCGGAGAGCTACAGCGCGCTGAGAAATGTGGATGAGCGGGAACGCCTTGTGAGCACGCTGCAGCAGAAAGCTTCAACAGTCGATGCCGTCGTCGAGGAACGCGAGAAGGAAGTTGCTCACCGCAAGGTTGTGGAAGAGAAGCTGCGGCGGAATGAGGAGTTCACCCGCAACATCATTGAGAGCAGCTCTGACTGCGTGAAGGTGCTTGATCTCGATGGGCGCATCCAGTACATGAGCCCAGCTGGACAGCGCACGCTTGAGATCACAGAACCGAGTCAGTTTCTAAACAAGAACTGGGCGGAACTCTGGAGGACGGAAGACAAGGTTCGCGCGGAGGAAGCGCTTTCCGTCGCGCGGAGCGGGAAAGAGGGATGCTTCCAGGGTGATTTGGTGACGATGAGCGGGCTGAGAAAGAGCTGTGATGTACGGATCACAGCAGCGCTGGATAAGCGGGGAAAGATCGAGCGCCTGGTTGCAGTTTCGCGCGACATGACGGAGCTTAAGAGGGCGCAGCAATTGGCAATTCAGTCAGAGAAGCTTGCTGCGACGGGACGGCTCGCCGCCACCATTGCTCACGAGATCAATAACCCGCTGGAAGCGGTGACGAACTTTATCTACCTGGCCATGACGGCCAAGGGATTGCCTGAGGAGGTGTGCCGGCACCTCGAAATTGCGGATCGAGAACTGGCGCGAGTATCGCAGATTGCGCAGCAGACGCTTGGGTTCTATCGAGGATCTTCAAAGGATCGCTGGATTACAGTTTCCGATTTGATTCGTGATGTTCTGGTCGTCTATGAACGGAAGCTTTCCTACAAGCAGCTGGAGACCAATATTTCTGTTTCGCCGGAGTTGAAGCTTTACGGACGACAAGGAGAGCTGAGACAGGCACTTTCAAACCTGCTTACGAATGCGATCGATGCATCACGGATGGGCGGGAAGATCTGGCTCCGAGCACGCCACTCGCATGGCTGGGGTAGACAGGCTGAAGAAGGTGTGCGGATTACCCTGGCAGACAATGGTACGGGCATGTCGCGCGAGGTGCAGGAAAAGATCTTCGTTCCGTTCTTCACAACCAAGGCGGAGATCGGAACCGGGATAGGTTTGTGGGCGACGAAAGCTCTGATCGAGCAACAAGGTGGATTTCTGCGATTCCACAGCAGCCAGGGAGAGAAGGCTGGAACGGCGATGAGCATTTTTCTGCCAAACGCGCACCCGGACAAGAGGGCAAGCACTGGAGCAGGCGCCTGATCACCGGAATCGGCGAATTGCTTTGATAACCATGGAGAAGACACCGGATTCATCGCGCGCCACGAGCAGCGAGACGTGCCGATTGATTGCAATCTCGGCCTGAAGAAGCTGCTGCGCTGTTGTGTCCACGTCAGTGGCGTAGGTGAGGGTAAGGTTCTTGCCGAGTTGCTCTTCGACGGTGATGCGAGTGGTGGAGTTTCCGAGTACGCCGAGGTAATTGGGATCGACCTTGACTGATCCTGCTCCGAATAGTTTTTGCACACGGCTACTGACGGTTGCGTTGAGCGCGCCGCCGAGGAGGGCGTCGGTGGCGGGATTCGTTGCAAGCTGTTCCTGCTGGCGGGTGTACAGACGCTGCTGGTCCTGGGTACGTCCGAGGGCGAGCAATGCGACCACGTCGGCTTCGGGTAGTGGTGGATCGCTTCGGTAGGTGACGGATGGCTGGTCGACCGACCCGTGCAGGCCAAGGGTAATATCGTAGTCCTCAACACGCGCAGTTGCATTCAGGTCAATCGTGGGCTGAATGCGAACGGGATTGGTGAAGGTGATTTCGCCGCGCTGGAGTTCGTAGCGGGTGCCGGCGATGGTTGCACTGCCTTCGGTGATGGAAATTCGGCCAAGCAGAGAAGGGGATGCGATGGTGCCGCGGAGGCGGAGATCGACGTCGCCCGCCAACTTCGCGTAGGCGTTCTGGAAGTTGAGCTGAGGCGATGATTGAATGCGCACATCGAGACGGACGTGGTTGGAAGGGGCATTGACGGGGGCGATGGGCTGAGATTTTGCGCTCTGCGATGCGAGAGCGACAATGTCTAACTCGGGGCTGATGGTGAACCGAGTGATCATCACGTTGCCGCTGAGGAGGAGATTGTTCTGAGGACCCTGCAGTTGGAGGTTGATGTCGGCGGCAGAACTGACTCCTTGGGGATAGCGGATGCGAATTGATTTTCCTTTGAGCGCTAGATCGGCATAAAGGCCATGCTGATAGGAGAGGTATCCGGAGACGCTGAGGAGACCACCGCCGCTCATTGCAGTCAGCGACTTTACTTCAAGCCGGTTCTGGTTGAATTCGAGCGTGCCGTGAAGCTGGCTGAGGCTGTTGGGAAGGTCTTCAAGAGCGAGCGAAGCGTTTTCGAAATCGATGCGGCCGGTGAAATTAGGATCACTGAGGGGACCATGAGCTTCGACACGGAACGTTGTGGTGCCGCTTGCGGTGAGATCGGGATCGATGGTTTCGGCGAGCTTGAGGTTAATGGAACCATTCGCGGCCACGTCGAGGCGTTGTCTTTCAGCGAGGTTTACTGAGCCCTGAATGTGCACATCGGTTTGCTCACCGGTGATGTGCAGGGGGTCGAGGCTGATCCGGGAGTTTCCCATAGTGGCGTGCAACCCGCCATCGCTACGGAGATGAACGCCTGAAACCGTCAGGGCAAGATCTTTGATTCGTGCTTCGCCTCGCATCTGATCGGGCTTGGAGAGGGGGCCTTCTACATTGATGGACCCTTCGAGGTTGGACTCGCCATTCAGGCCGCTTACGTGTGCCGCGGCAAGCAGATGACCGATGTCGAAGTGAGAGAAGTTGAGCGCCGCCTTTGTCTCGTATTCACCGCGCAGTGCGGTTTGACCGTGAGCGTTTAGCTCAGCACCTTCTAGACGCGAGGTGAGATCGTATGTAGCGGTCTGGTTGGCAGTGCGAGCAGAGATCTCGAGAGCGCCGAAGCGCTCGCCGCCTACCGCCAGATTTGAGAGTGTTGCGCGAGCTTCGAGGTGTGGATCGTCACTGGTTCCCGAACCTGTGAGGGTGAAACCAAGATTGCCTTCAATGCTGGTCGTATGTTGACGAATGCGATCGATCTTTGCGATGTCAACACTCGCTGCGTGCGCATTGACGGTGAACCGGCTGGTGTTCAGGTCGTAGGTGCCAGAGCCGTTGATGGTGCCTGCAGAGTTGGTCAAAGAAGCAGAGGAGAGCTGAACAATCTGGCCTGCGATGTTGCCGTCGACGCGAGCCCGGGTGAGCGGTTCGCCGTAGAGGCTGCCATTCTCAAGCTGAACCCATCCGTTTCCGTTCAGGGCTGAGTAGGGTCCGTCAACGAAGAACCTTGCGCTTATGGTTCCGGTGAGCGGGAAGGATTTGCCCATCAAGGAAGCAATTTCTTCGGCGCTGACGTTATTGGCGTGAAGGTTGCCGTGCAGTAAGGAATTCGAGTCGAAGCGAGGGCGACCAGGTTTTTTTCCGGGCAAGGAGATTGCAGTAAGCGTGCCATCAAGGGTGATGGAAGCATCGCCGTGATTGATCTGACCGCGGTCGATGGAGATTTTGTCGGCGGAGTAGCTGCCGGTCAATTCGAGAGAGTCGACACGAACTGATTTGGCTTCAACGCCGCCTGAGCCAGCGAGGATTTCGAGGGAGAGGTTGGTCGCCTGAAATGTGCCGGTGAGGTGAGGATCCATGAGGGAGCCAGCCCAAGTGCCATGGAAGTCGGCTTCCCCGCCGAGTGAAAGCGGCAGGGCAGCGGTGCCGCTATTGCCATTACGGCTGAGGCCGAGGTCGCGGAAGAGGGTGTCGAACTCACCGAGGTTGCGCGATTGGAATTCGACCGCGATGCCGGTGGGGCTTGTCATCGGGTAAGCGCCGAGGCGGCCGTGGGCCGTTAAGTGACTGGAAGGAAGAACTACATCCAGCGTCCGCAGATCCACCGCGCCCGTTCTTTGCAGATAGGTTGCGTCAATCGAGCCGCTGGCCGGCGTTTCTCCCTTTGCGAGGTTGGGCGAGGGGCTCAGCTTGAAGTTCGCCAAAACTGAGAGTGTGTTTACGTCGCCATTGTTCCATTCGGAGGTGGTTGGGCCATTCAGCGAAGTACCGAGGCCGAGACGCTGGAAGGGAGGAAGGCTCACGACGTCCAGCACCGTGTCAAGCGAGACGTTGCGGAAATATGCGTGGACCTTTCCGTTGGTGTGCAGGAGGTTGTCGTGTTTGGGAGGAGCCACCGGCGCAACAAGCGGCTCGTGGCCGCGGCCTTTCTTCTCACGTTTCTGCGGGGCCGCAGCTTCCATCACGGCACCATTGGATAGCGGGGCGATCCAGTGATCGAGGAGGACGTCACCTTCCAACTGGCCTCCGGACTTCAGACGGGTTGTAACGTTTGTGATCTGAAGGTGGAGCGGGTCAGCGTGTACGTGTGCCTCGAGGGCGACGCCGCGGGCGACAACGCCGGTTCCGACGTAGGAGGCGTTATCGGCATGAACTGTGCCGTCGATCCGGAACTCACCTTCCTGCCCTTGTGCGGCCAAATTGAGGCGCGCGATGCCTTCGGGCGTGCTGGGATAGCCGGTGGCGGGCTCCATCAGCTTCAGGTCGAGTTCGCCCTGCGCTATCGCCTTCCAATGTGGATGAGAGAAGTCCTGCAATTCGCCGGAAACATTCAACTGCCTGTCTTTGGATCCTTTGCTATGCGCGGTGATCTGCATTGACCGGAGATAGATGGCATTGCGGGTCAGGTCAACCGATGCCTGGATCTGTCCCTGGACCGGAGGCGCTTCGGGATGACTCGCTTGTCCCCGGGAGAGGTGAAGGTCATGAACGTTGGCGTCGAGATGGTATTTCTCGGGTTCGATGCCGCTGGCGGACAGATACCGCATGACCAGAGAGACATCATCCGCGCCGAAATCAAGAGGGATGTGGCGATCCTGAAAGTCATCGACCTGATCGGAGCGATTGTCGTAATCGAATACGCCGTGCTCGACCTCGATGTGGCCAGCTTGTAGATCGAATATGGTGTCGATTGGATGCGAGGAGGATTTCGATTTCGGTTGCGGCTGGTTGGTGGTGCCGTCGGGGTAGAGGATGAGGTGCACCTGCGGCTTCACGACGTCCAGGTCGCGCAGAAGTACGCGAGGGCTCCAGAAATCGAGTATGTTGATCGCGACGTGAAGAGAGGCGACCTGGGCGTAGGGAATTTCGCCCTGCGCCTCGCGACCATGAAGAGACAATCCGTCGATATCAGCTTCGAGGTCTAGAAGTTTCCAGTGAAAGGACCGGATTTCTGCACGTCCGCCGGTTGCGGCTTCAACGCGAGCGATTATGCGCTTACGGATGATGTTTTCGAAGCTGGAAGAACTCGCCCAGAGGTACAGCCCTATGAGCGCGATGATGAGGAGGAGTGTGAGACCCGAACCGCCCCAGAGCACATGGCGAAGATACCGGCGGCGTGCCGCGGGTGTAGGTGGCTCACCGTTCCCGGGGATCTTTTTCGAGGACGGCATCTGGCCTGTCTGGCTCATTCTCGGGTCGCTCCCTCATCGCCGGCTGAAGCTCGTTGCAAGGTTGGGTCGAGCACCAGGATCTGGCCCTGACTGCGAAGGTTGGAGAGCCACGTGTCGAATAGGGCATTGACGCGTTGCTGAAGGAGAATCTCTTCGATTCGCGAGGAGACTTGCTGCAATGGCGGCGGAGCCTGTCCGGAAGGATATTGGGGAAGCAGAGTTTCGCGGTAGTAGCTTTCGACGTCTTCCGGAGTGATGCGGATACCCTGACGGAACCGTAGTTCGATGAAGCTGAGGATTTCAAGGCGAGTGCGAAGGTATTTTTCGACACGCACGGGGGATAGTTCGTGATGCGCGAGGAACGCGTTCCACCCAGCATCAGAGGCGCAATCTGCACGAACACAGGCGGGAAGGTCAGAACGAATTTCTTTGAGGCGAGCGGCTATTTCAGCGGGTGTGGGTTCAGCGGCCGGGATGTTCTCTTGCTGGATCTGCTGCTGAATGAGAGTGCGGCTGATCAAGCGATCGAGAGCTTGTTGCTTCGTGTCCCTGGCATTTCCATTGGTGCTTGGATCGAGGACGGAAAGCTGCATTTCATCTTCGAGATCGCTCTGCAGGATTACCTGGCGATTAATCACAGCAATGACGCGATCCAATGTGATGCTGTCTGCTGATCCAGCAGCTGAGGGCGCGGCAGTGGGCTGTGGGGTTGGAGTCTGCGCAGAAAGAACACAAGCCAGAAGGGCGGGCATCGTCCCAAGTGGCAACAGGCGGAATGCGATCCGAGTTGTGTGCTTGCGCGTCATCAGAAGGTCTGCCCCAGGCTGAAGAAGAAGTTAAAGTGCTGTGCCTCGCCGACATGGGGATTCGAATACGGATCGGGAAGAGCGTAGTCCACATTGACCGGATAGATGGGTGGATTCAGGTTATAGCTGAAGTCGAGTCTGATGGGGCCCACAGGAGTGTGGTAGCGCATTCCAAGGCCCGCGGCGTGCGAGAAGTAGTTGAAGCTGCATTGGCCCTGAGGACCAGTCGAGGTTTCCGTTCCGGTCGGGACTGGAGGATTCTGGGCGGTTCCCCGTGTCAGTACTTTACAGAGATCCCGATTTGGCTGCTCGACGTTGCGAATGCTTTTCCATGCGTCTCCGGCTTTGGTGAAGACGTTGCCCATGTCGTGGAAGAGAACGAAGCTGAGTGCGTCTCCGAAAAAGGGAAGGATGGGCGGGGGAAGGCGTAGTTCCGTGCTGTTGACCAGGGCTCCGGCTCCTCCGATGGGGAAGCCGGTTTCAGGATCGCGCGGACCAGCGCCGTTGATGCCGAATCCGCGGTGCGATGTAGGTCCGCCGGCGTAGAGGCGCTCGGGCAGGGGAAGCAGTAGAGCGGATGGAGGACCGTAGGCACGCTCTTGGCCGTAGCGGGTGTTGCGGGCGATAACAAAACGGTTTTTGTCGATGCCGTAGTAGCTGGAGTTAGAAAGATCGAGGCGATTGAATTCCGCTTCGGATCCGAGCTTTTGATTGGAGAGAAAGTCCTGGAATGTCGTATAGGTGCCGCGGTGCGAATCGAGGGCTGAGTCGCGCGTATCCCGAATCCAGGTGATGGCCGGCCCAGCTACCCGAACAGCGGCGGCAAGAGCAGGAATCTCCGCGGGAAATACCTGGAGGCTGTCTTCAGATACTTTCACTCGCCGAAAATCGTAGGCGTAGACGAACGTGTTTGCTCTCGATAGGAACGGGTTCGGCTGGGAGAAGTGTTCGGTCCATCTGAAGCCGGCCTCGAGCTTTGAGGCAACGTATGTCGATACGTCCTGACTGCTGGCATACCCGCCGGAGAAGGTGAAGCCGAAATCGCGATTGCCGCGAAAGTGCGGATTCTGGAAGAGCAGGTTGACGTTCTGCTCGAGGAGACCATAGGTGCCGCGCACTGACGCGGACTGATCGCGGCCGAAGAGGTTATTACGGGTTATGTCGAGCAGAACCCGGGGACTGACGCCCGGACGGCCATTGGGCGAGCAGGTTTCTCCGCGCGCCTGCAAGCCGGCACAGTTGTTTTGTGGAGTACCTGTTTGTGCTTCGAAACCGAGACCATAGGTGAGGGTCCAGCGACGGGCTTCGGTGGCTTGAACGAGGACGGTCTTATTGGACTCGTCGCCGTTTGGATTTTGAACAGCCGTGTTTACTTCATTGAAGAGGGCGAATTCGTACATGTTTCGCTGGATGTCAGCTAGAGCGGTCTGGCTCAGCGGGTCGCCGGGGCGAAGGGTTATGGCTTTGGCGACAGTATCGGGACGCGTGTAATGAAGTCCTGAAAGGAGCACCTTGCGAACGAAGATCTGCTGACCTTCGCGGATGCGGAAGGTGACGTCGACCTTGGTTGCATCAGCATCCTCGGTTTGATTTTCGACATCGATTTGTACCTGATCGAAGCCGCGGCCCAGGTAGTCGGTAAGAAGGGCATCCCGGTCACCGGCGAGATTCTGTGGAGAGAAAAGCTGTCCGGGCGCGGTGTTCATCAGCCCGAGCAATTTGTTTGTGTCTCCTTTGTTGACTCCGTCGAGTCGAAGCACCGCGACATGCTGCTGCTGGCCTTCATCGATGTGAAAGATCACAGAAAGCGGTTCGGTCGACTTTCGCGGCGCACTCTGAGCATTGGGTGGTTGTGAGTCTTGCCCGCTTAATGTTGCGGGGGTGATCTTCACTTTTGAAAAGCCGTTGTTGTGGTAGACGTTCTCGAGAGCTGCAATGTCAGCCGCTACCAAGGCCTGACTGTAGGTTCCGTGACGATCGAGGTAGTCGGCTGATCGAACACTGAGGAGCTGTTTGAGGGTGTCGGAGTCGAAGTAGTGATTGCCGGCTATGGAGACCTGCTCGACTCGTCGACGTGAGCCGAGAGCAACGGTGTAGGTGATATTTACAGTGCCGGCACCCTCAGGACTGCGGACGAGGTGATCCACCTTCACGTCGAAATAACCAAGCCGCTGGAAATAATCGCGGAGCCTGCGATTACCTTCATTGAGCAGGTCCTCATCCACGGTGCCTTCCTCAAAAACAGGAACGAGTCTTTTGAGGCGCTCGGAGCTCAGCTTGGCACCCTCGATTCCGACATTCACAACAGGGCCTCGGTTGGCGGAGAAGCTGTAGTTGGTCTTCTTGGAATCCGCTGCGTAAGACTGCGCCTGGAGCTTTACGTCGGCTTCCAGACGATCCTGCTTTAAATAATGCTTCAGGATACCGCTGAGCGCGCGATTGTTAGTATCGTGGTTGATCCTGGTACCAGCGTGTAGGTGAGCAGAATGTCTGAACTGATCGACGGCCATTCCTGAATCGCCTTCGACGGCGACGTTTCCTACTCGAGCCTGTACACCGGAGACGACGTCAAAGGCGATATCGACGAGTTGCTCCTCCTGATGCCGCTTCAGAGTGTAGGTAATCTTCGGTTCATTGAAGCCATTGTCGGCAAGGGCTTGTCGCATGCGACCCTGGGCTGCGCCGAGGCGATTCTCAGAGAAGCGCGTACCGGGATTCAGTCGGCTGGCTGCGACGAGTTGAGCGTTCATCGTCGCGCCTTTGGCGCCAGTTACAGTGACGACCCCGATGAACTCCCGGGGCGAGCTGCTGAAGACAAGCTTGACACCGTCGCCATCCTGAGAGGCATCGGCTTCGATATTTTCGAAGAGACCTGTGGCAAAAAGTTGTCGCAAGGATTGGGCGATCTTATCGCGATCGAGAGGAGCCCCCTTTTCCTGTGCAAGATTGCCCTGAAGGCTCTGGAGGCGTTCAGGAGGAACACCCCGGAAAGTGATTTCTCGAACGGGACGTCCGAGCCACCCAGTCAGCCGGTCGGTCTCGAGAGCCTCGCCGGGTGGACCGATTTTTGAATCCAGGGGGATGGCCCTTACCGGTGAACTTGCAGGATGCGGTTGGAAGGGGCTGGCTGCGGATTGGGATGGGCCTTGCAGAGCGGCGGCGAGCAGTAAAAAAATTAACAGCAATACCTCCTTGTTCCATCTCCAGCCGAGCTGCCGTGCCGGCACTGTCTTACACACGCTATCTCCCAGAATTTTAGCCGTATAGACCCGCGCCAAGGCATTTGGTTGCATCCAACTAAATAACTTGAGAGCCTAATCGGTTTCTTCTCGCCGCAGCTCAAAGTTTTTCAACCGCTGCACCTTATACTAACGAGGAAAGAAGCTTGGCGCAGCATCAGACGATTCTCACTGCCACCGATACTTTTCCCCAAAGGAAGCGCATGCCACGTACCAGGTTTCCTAAGCAGACCGGCGAAGGTCCTGCCGCACAGACAGTCCAGGAGGACAACGCGGCCGAGCCTCAGGATTCTGCACCAGAGATCTCCAAGCCACAAGCCCCCCTGTCTCCCGATGCGGAGATGCTGGCACGTGCCCAGGCGGGTGACCACCATGCTTTTGCACATCTCTACTCGCTTCACAAACGAAGGATCTACTCACTCTGCCTGCGCATGGTCGGCAATGTGGCAGAAGCTGAGGATTTGACGCAGGAGGCATTTCTTCAACTCCATCGAAAGATCGCAACCTTCCGTGGGGACTCCGCCTTCTCAACGTGGCTTCATCGGCTCTCAATCAACGTAGTGCTGATGCACTTGCGCAAGAAGGGACTACCGCTGATGTCTCTTGACGAGGCAATGGAACCCTCCTATGACGACGGTCCAGGACGGAGCTTTGGAGCCCCCGATCTGTCTCTTACGGGATCTATCGACCGGCTTGCGCTGGAGCGAGCTGTCGCTGCTTTACCGGCGGGTTACCGCTTGATTTTCGTTCTTCACGATGTGGAGGGCTTTGAGCATAATGAGATAGCATCGATGCTTGATTGTTCAGTAGGCAACAGCAAGTCTCAGCTGCATAAGGCAAGGCTCAAGCTACGCGATGCCCTGCGTCAGTCGCTCCGCAAAGGGGGGAAGCGATGACCGTCGATTCAAAATCGATGAGTTGCGAGGAATTCCAGAGCCAGCTTGCGGAGCTTGTGGGTTCCGGAGCGGATGTGATGCATCATCCCCACATTGCGCAGTGCAAGAATAATTGCCGGCAACTCTACAGCGATCTGCAGACTATCGCTGAGGCCGCCAAGCAGTTATTTCCCGATCAGCAGCCAGAAGACGACCTGTGGGAGCGGATAGAATCTGCAATCAAAAAAGGGGACGGGTAGGCGGGGAATTGAGCCCTTTTTGACCCTGGCAACCGAAAGAAAGGGTCTCGCGGCATGCCGCCTTCTCAGCCTTTCTGCAAAGAAGCCGATAAAACAGTTGAGCCGCGACTGCTCGAAGCGCGGCTCAAGCCTTTTTCTGCGCACAGGGACTCGAGCGGATAAGAAGTCGTAAAAACAGAGACAAGAGGTCCGTCGAAGGGACAGATTCTTGAAACTTTCGAAGCTCTGCGTTGTCTAATTAAGGAAAGTTGATAAGAGGACACTCAATGCCAAGTCAGCCTTCCATCCTGCCGCCTGAAAATCCCCAGAAGCGTGTTTCTGGTCAGCGGCGGATCCCGGTCTTACCCGTTCGTGATACCGTTTTATTCCCGCATGCTGTTCTACCGCTTACAGTTGGCCGTGAAAGCTCTATACAGCTGATTGAGTCGCTCGCGGATGAACGGTCGATTATCGTTACTGCGCAGCTCGATCCCCGACTGGACTCTCCGAAGCCGACTGATCTGCACAATATAGGCACTTTAGCCACGGTGCATAAAGTAGTGCGCATGCCCAACCAGAGTCGTTTCGTGTTCACGGAAGGTGTCGAACGCGTCCGACTGGTGCGCTATGTCCAGACGGAGCCGTTCATGATTGCCGAAGTGGAGACGGTGGAGGATGCTGAGGGCGAGGCGACGGCAGCGATCGAGGCGCTGGTCCGAAACGTGGTGGGCCAGTTCCAGCAAATCGTTTCAGAATCGGCCACCTTATCGGACGAACTAAGGACGATTGCGGGCAATATTGACGACCCCAGCCGGCTGGTTGACTTTGTGGCCTCATCGTTGCCGTTTTTGACGACGGACGATAAGCAGGCTTTGCTGGAAAATCCGAGCGTGCCGGCGCGGTTGGAGCTGCTTACGAAGCATTTGGCGAAGGAGATTGAAGTACAGCAGCTTCGCACGAAGATTCAGAGCGAGGTACAGGACCAGGTTCAGCAGTCGCAGCGCGACTATTACCTGCGCGAGCAGATGAAGGCCATCCAGAAGGAGCTTGGCGAGCAGGATGAAGGCCAGCGCGAGGTGGAGGATCTGCGCAAGAAGATCGAAGAAGCCGGCATGCCGGAGGACGTGAAGAAAGAGGCGATGAAGGAACTGTCGCGCCTTGGACGCATGTCACCGATGGCGGCGGACTACTCGCTTACGCGCAACTATATCGAGTGGCTTGCAGTTCTGCCATGGGCGAAGAGCTCGGGCACCAAAGTAGACATCGGCAAGGCTCGGGAGATTCTGGATGAGGATCACTACGGGCTGAAGAAGGTGAAGGATCGCATTCTGGATTATCTGTCGGTGCTGGAATTGAAGCCCGACATGAAGGGGCCGATTCTGTGCTTTGTCGGTCCTCCGGGCGTGGGCAAGACGAGCCTTGGGAAGTCGATTGCACGGGCGCTGGGACGAAAGTTCCAGAGGGTTTCGCTTGGCGGCATGCACGACGAGGCGGAAATCCGCGGACATCGGCGCACGTACATTGGTGCTCTGCCTGGCCAAATCATCCAGAGTATTCGCAGGGCGGAAACGAACGATCCTGTGATCATGCTGGACGAGGTGGATAAACTCGGGCGCGACTTCCGGGGCGATCCCGCGTCGGCGCTGCTAGAGACGCTCGATCCGGCACAGAACAACGCGTTCCGGGATAACTACCTTGATGTGCCGTTCGATTTGTCGAAGGTGCTGTTTATCTGCACGGCAAACATGCTGGATCCAATTCCGCCACCGTTGCTGGACCGTATGGAGATCATTCCTCTGCAGGGCTACAGCGAGGAGGAGAAGCTCCACATTGCAAACCGATACCTCGTTCCGCGTCAGATCAAGGAAAACGGAATCACTCCGGAGCAGATTGAATTTCCGGAGCCTTCTGTTCGGCACTTAATCCGTCACTACACGCGCGAAGCAGGAGTTCGCAAGCTGGAGCAGGTGATTGGGACGGTTTGCCGCAAGGAAGCACGGCGGGTTGTCGAAGGCAAGAACGAGAAAATCATCGTCGCGAAGGATCTGCTGAAGGAGTTTCTCGGCAACATTCAGGTACGCGTCGATACCGAGATTGCTGAGCGTGTGAAGCGACCCGGTGTTGCGGTTGGTCTCGCCTGGACTCCTGCGGGAGGCGACATTCTCTTCATCGAGGCAAACAAGATGAAGGGGAAGGGTGGCTTCACGATGACGGGGCAGATCGGGGAGGTGATGCAGGAGTCGATGCAGGCGGCGCTCACGTGGGTGCGGTCGAACTCGGCGCTGCTGAACTTGTCGGAGGACTTCAACAAGGAGCTGGATCTCCACATTCACGTTCCAGCAGGTGCCATTCCGAAGGACGGACCGTCGGCTGGCGTCACGATGGCGACTGTTCTGGCGTCGCTGCTGACCGACAACCCAGTTCGTCCGTTGACCGCGATGACGGGCGAGATCACGTTGAGCGGCAATGTGCTGCCGGTGGGCGGGATCAAGGAGAAGTTCCTGGCTGCTCGGCGTGCGGGAGTACAGAACATCATTCTGCCAGCCGAAAATCGTCAAGATGTCGAGGAAGATTTGACGCCCGACACGATTGACGGCGTTTCAATCCACTACGCAAGCAGGATTGAAGACGTGCTTGCAGTGGCCTTGCCGCTGTTGAATGCGAAGCCTGAGGTTACGCCTCTTGCAACGGGGGCAGAAGCTTCAGCGGCAGCGTAAACGATACGACAGGACAGGGGGCCGGCGGATTCGCCGGCCCTTTGTCTATTTAGAGAATTCTTAAGATGCTTCTGAGGGGATGACGCCTGCACCAGCGGGAAGGTTGCTGCGTCTAACTCCCGAGGCGTTATTCTTTGTTCACGATGCACGTTCGTATCCTTCCCTTCGGCGTACTCAAAGACTCACTGGGCGCGGATCCATTTGCTCTCGATCTGCCAAGTGGAGCCACAGTGGCGGACCTTATGGTTCGGCTTGGTGTGCATGCACCGGCCGTGGAGTCGCTTGGCATCGCAGTGAGCGTGAATGCCGAATATGCGGAGCGAAACCGCGTGCTGAGTGAGAACGACGAAGTTGGGCTGTTGCCGCCAGTATCGGGCGGCGCTGAGTCGCAGAGCCGGCCAGATGGTAACGTGATACGTCTCACACGCCAGATCATCGATGGAGATGATCTTGTTCGTGCTGCGAAGCAGGGTGAAGACGGGGCTGTGGTTGTGTTCGATGGGATTGTGCGCAACAACTCACGTGGACGGCAGACGCTCTACCTGGACTACGAAGCGTATGAAGAGATGGCGGTAAAGCAGATGATTGAGCTGGCCGGTGACGCGGTGATTGAATTCGGCGTTCGTCATGTCAGCATCATTCACCGTTTAGGACGACTGCAGGTCGGAGAGACAAGCGTGCTGATCATCGTAGCGTCGGCCCATCGGGCGCAGGCATATGAGGCAAGCCGCTGGTTGATCGATACTCTGAAGAAGACGGTGCCGATCTGGAAGAAAGAGACCTTTGTGGACGGCGCAGTATGGGCCGATGGCGAACCCTTTCCCGCGGGTTATGCCGTGGAGGGCGCCCATGGGCCTTCGGCGTAGGTCCACGTTGGCGGGCGCGGTTCTCGTACTGCTTTCCGCCGTGCTGAGTTCGCGAATTGTCGCGCAGGAGGACAAGCCTCTTCGGCTCGACGTCAAGCTCGTCAACATTTTCGTGAATGTCACGGACAAGACGGGCGCCATCGTGGGCCAATTGACGCAGGATGACTTCAAGATTTTCGAGGACGGACGGCTGCAGAAGATCGCACACTTCGAGCGGCAGTCGGAGATGCCGCTGAATCTGACGCTGGCGATCGATACCAGCTCGAGCACATTCAAGGATCGAGGGATCGAGCAGCTGGCTGCGAAGAAGTTCGTTCATGCGCTGATCAGGTCACAAGATCGGATGAGCGTGATCCAGTTTAATACGTATGTGGAGGAGCTGTCGGGGTTCACAAACAACGTTGCGCAGCTCGAACGAGGTCTGGATCATATGCGAGGCGCGGGGGGGACGGCGCTCTACGATGCAATCTATCTGGGTTCCCGAGGGCTGGGAAAGCGGGAGGGCCGCAAGGTCCTGGTGCTTGTATCGGACGGTGGGGATACCGTAAAGGGCTCTACCTATGAAGAGGCGCTGGAGCAGGCACTTCGCAACGAGGTGATGATTTATTCGATTATCGATGTGCCGATTGAGGCGAGCGCAGGCCGAGATAGCGGTGGGGAACACGCGATGATTACATTAGCGGAGCAGACCGGGGGGAAGAGCTTCTATGCTTACGAGGGCGGACTGGAAAAGGCGTTCGCACATGTCAGCGAAGACCTGCGGACGCAATACTTGATCGGCTATTATCCGAGGAATCAGGAGCCCGGAAGGGAATTTCATCGGATCGAGGTTACGATTCCGCGGGCGGCGCCGGACTCCTTCAATATCCGTCACAAGACGGGGTATTACGGAGACTCCTTGAAGGGCAGGGACGAATGAATCTCCTCCGCGGATGCGGGGAAAGAATCCTGCCTAGACAGCAGACAGCTTGGAGAGCTGGCCGTGCTTAAACCGCGCGGCGTCCCGAAAAGAGCTGAATGCAGAGCACGATCAAGGCGAGAACCAGCACGATGTGGATGTAGGCGCCCAGGACATGAACGCCGATCCAGCCAAGCAGCCAGAGCACCAGAAGAATCACGAAAACTGTCCAGAGCATGAGCGAATCTCCAATCGCGAGAGGTTCCAATCCCTCGTGTGATGTTCTCTGAATTGCACAGGTTGCATTTCAGGTACGGGCAGGGCGCAATGAGACAACTTGATTTTGTCTAGCCGGCATCAACGGGCACATAGTGAGTAGAGCGCCTCGGGGTTTTCAATCGATGAAGCAAAACTGGGTCATTCGTTCGATGTGTGCATTGGGTGCGGCAATGCTGCTGTGCAGTCAGGTCGGGTCTTCTCAAGACACGACGGACGCGAGTTCGTCAGACAAGAAGTTTGTTCACTCCGCACTCCAAGGCGGAAATGCGGAGGTGAAGCTTGGGCAGCTTGCTGCACAGCGGGGTAATAGCGACGACGTGAAGCAGTTTGGCCAAAAAATGGTGAGCGATCACACCCGACTGAGCGACAGGATGAAGCAGATTGCCCAGCAGGAGGGCATCGGTGTTCCCGACGGAATCAGGGGACGGGACAAGGCGTTGGAAATGAGGCTAAGAGGCCTCTCGGGCGATGCATTCGACAGAGCCTTCATTGAAGCGATGGTGCTGGATCGCAGAAAGGACTTGTCGGAGTTCCAGAAGGAAGCGAGTTTCGGCAACGATACCAGCATCAGGAATGCCGCGAGTCAAGGAGCCCAGATCATCGGCGAACATTTGCAGTTGGCCGAGCAGATGGCTCAGAACCACGATGTGCGGACAGGTAATACGCCGGACAGTGACTGATTCGCAATCCGGATCATCCGCGATGATCGGTTTCTGGTGGCTTGGGAAGGACCGGGGTTTTAGGCTCTCAGGATTGAGCTTCGCGGATGGCTTTCGCAGTGAGGCGCTGCTTGACCTTGAGCATTTCTTCCCACGGATCTGAGGCGAGACGTTTCTTCCACTTATCGAAGTCCATGACGCGGAAGGCCGGGCGCGTCTTGGCGTTCAGTTCCTTCCACTCGAGGGGAAGCGCAACCGGGGCGCCTGAACGGGCGCGGGTCGAGTAGGGCGCAATGGCCGTTGATCCGCGATCGTTACGAAGATAGTCAAGGTAGATGCGATTCTTGCGAAGCGCCTTTGTCATTTTTGTGACATAGAGACCCGGGTTTTTGCGTTCCATTCCCAGAACCACGTTGTGGCAGAACTCTTTCATGTCGGGCCATTCGTATTCGGGCTTGAGGGGTGCAACGACGTGGAGGCCCTTTCCGCCGGTCGTCTTCACGAAGCTCTGAAGGCCCAGATTTTCGAGCCGGGAGCGAAATTCTTTGGCAGTATCTGCCAGGACCTTCCAATCGATCGCTTCGTCGGGATCCATGTCGAAGATGATGCGATCTGGTTTCTCGAGAGACTCATTCTTCGAGCCCCAGGGATGAATCTCGAGCACGCCCATCTGTGCCATTCCGATGAGGCCCTCGACAGAGTTAAAGGTGAGGTACTGCTCGACGGAGCCGTTCTTCTTGTTAGGGACGGGAACGTTGCTGATGCCCTTGGGAACACCCATGCCGATGTGCTTCTGGAAGAAGCACTGTTTGCCAGTCCCTTCCGGACAGCGCACGACGCTGAGCGGACGATCGGCAACGTGGGGAAGCATGCGTTCGGAGACTGCAATCAGGTAGTTGGCGAGATCGCGCTTGGTCATGCCGGATTCGGCATCGAGCACTTTCTCCGGATGAGTGATCGGCAGGTCAGTTTTGCCGGCAGCGGCTTTGGGAGACGATTTGGAACTCTTCGAATGTGGCATGGCGGTCTGGCGATGAGAGGAGGATTTTGTTGACGACTCGGCGGGTTCAGCTTCCTCTCGCACTACCTCTTTCGCGGATTTGTCTTCGCGCAGGCCTTTGAACGATGCCTGGCGAACGAGGTTGTCGCGGGTCCATGCGGCGAAGGAAATCTGTGCCACCAGTTCGGGCTTTACCCAATGAACTCCGCGCGAGACGCCCTTCGGCACGTCTGAAAACGGAGTCGACGATTGGATGAGTTTATCGAGTCGCTTGCGGATGGTCTGCTGAGACTTCTGTGTGAATCCCGTTCCCGAGCGGCCGGCGTAGCGGAGCTTGTCTTTGTCGTAGTAGCCGACGATGAGAGCGCCGATGCCGTGGCTTCCGTTGGAGGGATCGGTGAAGCCTCCGATGACGAATTCCTGTTCAAGGAAGCACTTTGATTTAAGCCAGGTATTGCGTCGGGTCGAAAGATATGGGGCGGACGCGGATTTGGAAATAATGCCTTCGGCACCGAGTCCACAGGCCTTGCTGAAGATTTGCGCCCCATCGCCTTCGAAGTGATCGCTGAGGTGGATCGGTGAGTTGTCGGGAAGGCCCGAGATGAGTTTGTCGAGGAATTTCTTGCGTTTGAGCAGAGAGAGATCCCGGAGGTTGTGGCCATCAAGATGGAGCAGATCGAAGGCGAAGTAGGTCAGATCGACTTTCGCGCCTTCCTGGAAGGCAGCCTGGAGATCTGAGAAACTTGTGCCCCCTTTCTGGTCGATGACAACGACCTCACCATCGAGTACGGCACTCTCGGCCGGGATGTGTTCGGCGGCGCGTGCCAGCTCAGGCATGCGATGAGTCCAGTCGAGGCCCTTGCGGGTGAGGAGGGCGACGCGCTTCTTGCCTGCGTTAGGGCAGACCTGCACCTGGATGCGGTAGCCATCGAGCTTGAGCTCGTGAATCCAGTCGTCGCCTGTGGGCGGATTCGTGCAAGATTTGGCGAGTTGCGGTGGAATGAAATTGGGAAACTTTTCTGCAGGAAGGGACTTTAGCGCAGAGCTAAAAGACGGTTTCGATTTGCGAGCCTTGACCGTAGCCCTTGTTTTTGAAGGCTGGAGATTCTCTTGCTCGTCTGCTCCGCGATTGCTGTGCCAGACGCGGTCGTTGTCTTCGCCGATCTGTTCGATCGTGCGTTTGGACACAGCGCTGTCGGGGAGGCGCTCGGTGATTGGCGGATCGTCTTCAGAACGAGCGTATTCGTCGCGATCCTTGATGAGGAGCCAGTTCGGCTTACCTGGGCGGGCGTCGCGGGTGTGCATGCGAACGAGGGCCCAGCGGCCGTGCAGCTTCTGGCCGTTGACGTTGAACTTGAGATGTCCAGAGGCGAGGCCTTTATCGGCGTCTTCGAGGGGTTCCCAAGTACCGAAGTCCCAGACCATAACGGAGCCGCCACCGTACTGGCCTTTGGGGATGGTGCCTTCGAAATTTCCGTATTCGATGGGGTGGTCTTCGACCTGAACGGCGAGACGCTTGTCCGCGGGAAGATCGCTGGGACCTTTCGCGACGGCCCAGCTTTTAAGGACGCCGTTCCAGGCGAGGCGGAAATCGTAATGCAGGTGCGACGCGGCGTGCTTCTGAATGACGAAGGGAAGCTCGCCGGCGTTAGCGGCTGCGTTGATTGCAGTGGTGGATCCGCGCGGCTCTGCGGTGACCTTGAAGTCCCGCATTTCGCGGTACTTTGTGAGCTGGTCTTCGAAGGTCTTTGCGGGATCTTTGCGTCGGGTCGAGGATCTTGCCATAGTTATGCGGCTCTACGCGAGCGCTTACCTGTTTTTACCAGCCTCGGACCCTTCCTGGAAGCATGACGTGAGGCGGGTTTCGATTTTGACTCGTCGACGCTACGCCGCAATGCGTCCATGAGATTGACGACTTTGGCCTTGGGTTTTTCTTCGCTGACCGGGAGAGGCTTTTCATTTCGCTTGGCATTGATCAGTTCGCGAAGAGCGGCTTCGTAGTCGTCCTTGAAGTCTTCCAGCTTGAAAGGTGCAGACTGACTTTTGATGAGCTGATTCGCAAGCTCCAACTGCTTCTTATCGATCGTCTGCTCGCGGATACCGCCGAAGTAGTCTTTGGCTTTGCGCAGTTCTTCAGCGTAGCGCAGGGTATAGGCCATCAGACCACGTATCTTTTTGTCGGGATGGGGGGCAATGGCAATGAGGTGCTCGCGGCCGGCGAATGCAATCTCTCCGATTGCGACCTTGTCGGATTGGATCATGGCTTCGCGCACAACTGCAAAGGCATCGGCGGAGCCCTTCTGATCTGGAACAACGAAGTAGGGCTTCTCGAAAAGGTACGGCGGCAGGTCTTTGGAGTCGATGAACTGGGCAACACTGATGGTCTTCTGCGTCTCGAGGCGAAGGTTCTTGATCTCATCCGGTTCAACGATGACGTATTTGCCTTTGCTGAACTCGTACCCCTTGACGATGTCGGCGTTGTCAACGGGATGGTCTCCATTGACGACATTGAGATGGTGTATGCGCTGATGAGTCTTGCGATCGATCTGGTGGAAAGAGACTTCGGACGAGGCGCTGGTAGCGGGAAAGAGCTGAACGCCAAAGGCGACGAGAGAGATTCGTAATTGTCCCGACCAATAGGGCCTACCAGCCATTGCCTGTCTCCTAGGGCCCGGGATGGGGATCTCCCGCGGCACGCCCACGTGATTCGATGTGACCTCTTTTGGGCAAGTTGTCTCTCAAGGTAGTGGTGCACGTGAAGGCGAAGTTCAGCATCCGATGAGGTATGATTCGCAAACTCAAATCGGGTGAATTCCGTTTGTACTCGCGCAAGAAAGACGCGTCGACGGGAAAGCGCCGCAATCTCGGCACGTTCTCCACGTTGGAGAAGGCGAAGAAGCACGAGCGCGAAGTGCAATATTTCAAGAAACAGGGATAGAGAGCTCGCTGAAGCTGCGGTACTTCTCTGATCGCGGATTGACGCGGAGCACTGGGTGCATGGGTTACTATGCGCTTGTACGTGACGAACGAGACATCATCTGCGACCACGGCTGTCTTGAACGGATCGGTGCTGGTGCTGATCCAGTTTGACGTGTGCGAAGAGCTTCGCCTCGATCGCTTGCAGACCGTAAAGGAAGGCAGCAAACAGCAACAGCCGAAGATGAAGCATGCCGCGCCGGCCTATGTGCGGTATGAGCGGCCTCCGGTGGTGGAGCCGCTCGAGCCGCTGATGCTGGAAGGCGGGGAGCGACTTGAAGGGGAGATCAAGTATTACGATTACGGCGTCGTCAGCGTGATTCTGCACCTTCCGTTTTCAGGCGATTGGAGCAATCTTGTACATCTGGCGAGCCGCTGGGTGTGGGATATCGATTTCGCATCTAAGGCGGAGCCGGTGGTGCGAGAACGATTGAAGCAATGCGAAGATGCGATGAAGCGCCCCTATGAGCGCTGGCTGAGCGAAGATTATTTCATTTTTCATGTCCATGAGCCGAGCGGCAATTCAATGGCAACAGATTTGATTCGCGATCATGCGCTGGAGATAGCACAGGTCGTGAGAGGAGATCGGCTTCAACTCTCGCAGGGCGAAGTGAACGAGGTCCTGCATTCGCAGATTTCGTATTATGCCAATGATGTGACGGTTATCGGATGGAATGCTGCGTTTTTGTATGACAGTACAGCGGGAGCGGAGACGGCAATTCAGCTGCTGGAATATGCGAATTCTCAGCTGCTGGAATTTCGGCACTATGATGAGCTGCTGACTGCGATTCTGGACCGTGCGTATTCTTTGTTGGATCAGAAGACGGGATTTCTGGCGAGATGGCGGCTGGCGAAGTCGGCACGCAATCTGCATACAACCCTTCTGGATGTGGCGGAACTGACAGAACGGGCTGACAATGCGATCAAGTTCCTGAGCGATATGTTTGCGGCACGCCTGTATCGGCTGGCGGCTTCGAAGGTAGGTGTGCCGGATTACAAGGAGCTTGTTTCGCGCAAAGTGAAGACCGCTGACGACCTCTACAACTACATGATGGAGCAGTTTAACCAGAGCAGGGCGTTTTTTCTGGAATTCACCGTCGTTTTGATTCTATTGATCGAGCTGTTCTACTTGTTCAAGGGGAAGTCTCTGTAAGACCAGCCCCCGAAGTTAGCTTGTTTACTGAAGGTTTCTCTCTACATGACTTTGTTAGTGTTTAGCGGGCTTCTTTTCTTTGGAGCGCTCACGGCGGGGCTTTTGGGTGCACTTACCGGACTGGGCGGCGGCGTGGTGCTCGTTCCGCTACTCACGGTCTTCTTTCACGTTGATATCCGGTATGCGATTGGCGTGTCGCTGATCTCGGTGATTGCGACATCGTCTGGCGCGGCGGCTGCATATGTGCGCGAGGGGTTTTCGAGCGTACGGATCGGCATGTTTCTGGAGGTCGCGACGACATTGGGTGCGATCCTGGGGGCCTACCTTGCCACTGTGGTTCACACCCAGGCGCTGGGAATCATTTTCGGACTGGTACTGATCTACTCCGCGGTGGTTTCGTGGCAGCAGAGGAAGGATCCTTCTCCAGAACTCAAGGGTCACAGCCGCTGGTCTGACAAGCTGGAGCTTTCAGGGAGCTATCCGGGGCGCGACGGAAAACTGGTTAAGTACGAAGTGGAGAACATCCCAGGTGGATTCAGCCTGATGTTTGTAGCGGGAACTTTGTCTGGATTGCTGGGCATCGGCTCGGGCGCTGTAAAGGTTCTGGCTATGGACCGGGTCATGAAAGTTCCATTTAAAGTGTCGACCACGACGAGCAACTTCATGATCGGGGTGACGGCCGCGGCGAGCGCGGGTATTTATTTGCATCGAGGGTTGGTCGCGCCGGGACTGGCGTTTCCGGTGATGCTTGGGGTGCTCACCGGTTCATTGATGGGAGCCCGCTATCTTGTGCGGGCACGAACAGCGGTGCTGCGAAGTGTGTTTACCCTCGTTGTTCTGGCGCTGGGAGTGGAGATGATCGTGAACGGAGTGACGAAATGGTTCTAGAGAATGGAACTACACCGGAACTCGAACGCCCCCATCTCGATGACCGCCGCATGGAAATCATCATGGGACGGCTTCTGCAGGTTGGGGTGTTGCTCGCTTCCTTTGTCATGCTCGCGGGGGGCGCCCTGTACATGCGAGCGCACCATGGAGAGACACCGAACTATCGCGTGTTCTCGAGCGAGCCGATAAGGCTGCGGCATTTCGGCGGCATCGTGGGAGGCATCAAAGTTGGCGATCCGGCGGCGATCATTCAGCTTGCTGTATTGCTCCTGATTGCGACGCCGGTAGCACGGGTGGTTTTCGCGCTTTTTGCGTTCCTGATCGAGAGAGATAAGCTATTTGTGGTGATCAGTTCAGTCGTCCTGGCGGTGCTGTTGTATGGCTTTCTACGACCGCAGTGACCGCGGCGCATCGCGTGGCATCCAGATGCAAATATGTTCAGGGGCTCGAAAATCCCTTATTTCTGAACGGCTCAAGACTCATTTTGAATAGCGCTGCTCAGGGCGGCGCGCATCCAAGGGGATGTATACAGGCGTTCCGAGCGCCTGAAGGAGATTTATGCGTCGTTTTCAGGGGAAAGTCGCCATTGTTACCGGCGCCGGGTCGGGGATCGGGCAGGGCATTGCGAAGCGGCTGGGCTGCGAGGGCGCGAAGGTGATTGTCGATTATGTCGGCAACCCGGATGGGGCGAAGGAGACGGAAGAGGCGATCGAGAAGACAGGTGGCGAGGGGAAGATTGTGCAGGCGGATGTGACTCGGATTAATGACGTCGAATGCCTGGTGAACACGGCGTGGCAGCAGTTCGGGTCGGCAGACATCCTGGTGAACAATGCCGGGGTGGAAAAGAAGTCTGAGTTCTGGGATACCACGGAAGCTGATTACGACTTGGTGATGTCGGTCAATTTGCGCGGGCCGTTCTTTTTGACGCAGGCCTTTGTTCGGCGGCTTCGGGATGCAAAGAAGCCGGGGCGGATCATCAATATCAGTTCGGTGCACGAAGACATGGTGTTTCCGGGGTTTGCTTCTTATTGCTGCAGTAAGGGTGGACTACGTATGCTTATGCGCAATCTTGCCGTGGAACTTGGACCGCTGGGCATCACAATCAACAACGTTGCGCCGGGTGCAATCGCAACTCCTATCAACAAATCGCTTCTTGAAGACAAGCCCAAGCTAAATGCGCTTCTGAGGAACATTCCACTGGGGCGCATGGGCACGCCGGAAGACGTCGCTGGAATCGTGGCCTATCTCGCGTCGGACGATGCGTCCTATGTCACGGGATCGACGTTTGTGATTGACGGCGGGCTGATGCGCAACTACAAGGAGCAATAACGAGGGCCCATGTCCGCACGGATTGAGGATTACGCACTGATCGGGGATTGCGAGACTGCGGCACTCGTCGACAGGAATGGATCGATCGATTGGCTGTGCTGGCCGGCGTTTTCGTCGGAAGCGTGCTTCGCGAAGCTACTGGGAACGGATGATAACGGATACTGGCGCCTGGCTCCGACCGAAGGTGAGTGGAAGGCCACGCGAAAGTATCGGGAACACACGCTCATCGTCGAGACCGTGTTCGAGTCGGAAGAGTGGGCGGTCCGACTTACGGATTTCATGCCTGTGCGCGGGGAGAATTCCGATGTTGTCAGGATTGTGGAAGGGATTCGAGGCGAGACGCGGATGTGCATGGAACTATGCCTTCGCTTTGATTACGGTCGATCAGTGCCGTGGGTCAACCGGATCGATAAGGGAGTCCGGGCGATCGCGGGGCCGAACCTGTGCGTGCTGCGGGCTTCAGTTCCGACGCACGGCGAGAATCTGAAGACAATTGCCGAGTTTTCTGTTGCAGCAGGGAAGAAGGTCTGGTTCACGTTGACCTACGGACTTTCGCACGAAGAAGATCCATCGGAGATCGACGTCGAGCAGGCATTCAACGACACGGTTGCGTTCTGGGAGGAGTGGACTGCGAAACTTGAATTCGACGGCGAGCACCGGGAAGTTGTGGAGCGCTCGCTGATGACTCTGAAGGCGATGACGTATTTGCCCACGGGCGGAGTGGTTGCTGCCGTCACAACGTCGTTGCCGGAGTCGCTGGGCGGAGTGCGCAACTGGGATTACCGGTATTGCTGGCTGCGAGACACTACTTTCACTCTGCTGGCGCTGGCGAACGGAGGCTATCACGACGAAGCGGCTGCGTGGCAGGACTGGCTGCTTCGCGCTCTAGCGGGGAGTCCGGAACAGGTTCAAATCATGTATGGTCTCGCCGGCGAGCGGCAGTTACAGGAGTGGACTGTTGATTGGCTACCAGGCTATGAGGGCTCAAAGCCGGTGCGAGTTGGAAATGCGGCAGCGATGCAGACGCAGCTCGATATTTATGGAGAGATGCTGGACTCTTTCTATCACGCTCAACACAAGATGGGACGGCACTCGGAACAGGACTTCAGGGTGCTTGTTCAGCTTCTGAAGCACCTCGAGGAGATTTGGCAGGACCCTGATCAGGGCATCTGGGAGACGCGCGGCGGACCTCAGCAGTTCACCTACTCGAAGTTGATGGCGTGGGTAGCGTTCGATCGCGCGGTGCTGATTGCGGACCAACTGAAGTATGAGGCACAAGTGGATCGGTGGAAGCAACTACGCGAGACCATTCACCAGCAAATTTGCGAGCAAGGGTTCAACAAGGATAAGAACAGCTTCGTGCAGGTGTACGGAGGAGATCAACTCGACGCATCCCTCTTGCTGATGCCGCTGGTTGGGTTTCTGTCGGGCACAGATGAGCGCATCAAGGGCACTGTGGAGGCAATCCGACGCGAACTAATGCCGGATGGATTGGTGCTTCGCTACGACACTTCGCGAGTGCAGGACGGATTGCCGCCCGGTGAAGGAGTATTCCTCGCATGCAGTTTCTGGATGGTGAGCAGCCTTAAAGCGGTGGGACGCGAGGACGAGGCCCGAGAGCTCTTCAAAAAGCTGCTGGAACTTCCAAACGACATGGGATTGCTCTCAGAGGAGTACGACCTGAAGGCGAAGCGTATGGTGGGCAATTTCCCGCAGGCTTTTTCACACATCGCGCTGGTGAATGCTGCATTCGATCTGGAGGACGGCGCAGGCGTGCGTGAACGCGCGCGACGTCAAGGCCACCAGTGAGCCTGATGAAGACGACAATGTCGGGTTTGGCGACTGCGTTTTGGTGCGTCTCGCATAGTACATTTCTGAATGCGTCGGCATTGACGGCAAAGAGTTCCTCGGGGTTCCTGAAATGGCTGATGCATCTGGGCGGAGTGGGGCTGTTCGCGCTTGCAATCGTGGATTCGTCAATGGTTCCTGTTCCGTTGCCGGGTAGTACTGACCTTGTGCTGCTGTTGCTGACGGCGTTTCGATCCTCTTCGTTGAGATCGCCGATAATCTTCGCCTCCTGTGCACTTGCGGGATCGGTGGTTGGCGGATATATGGCGTGGGCTGCGGGAAAGAAGGGCGGAGAGGCCGCACTGGAGCGGCTTGGGAAAGGGCGCTTCGTTCAGCGTGTGCAGCGATGGGTGAAGCGGAACGGAATCTTGTCTGTGTGGCTAGCGGCGATTCAGCCACCGCCGATGCCGTTAATGCCATTCACGCTGGCTGCAGGAGCATTGGGTCTATCGCTCCCGCGCTTCATGATTGCCTATTGCACGGGGCGTGCAGTTCGTTACGCATTGATTGCGTGGCTGGGATACAAGTATGGACGACAGGTTCTGGTGTGGTGGCAGAGAGACCTGAAGGGTTGGACCACACCGATTCTGAGCGTGTACGTTTCGCTACTTGTAATGGCAGCCGGGTACGGACTCTGGAAGTACCGGAAAGAGATCCGGGCAGACAAACAGCACGCAAAAGCATAGGACGCCGGAAGAATCCGGCGTCCTGAGAGGAGTCAAGCGACAGAGGCCTAGGCGTGCACGTGTCTGAGCGAAGGTGCGACACTCGGTTGCTTCGCTGCCAGGTATCGATCGACCGCGGCTGCTGCTTTGCGACCCTCTGAGATGGCCCAGACGACGAGAGACTGACCCCGGCGCATGTCACCGGCGGCGAAGATGCCGTCGACCGAGGACATGTACTCTGCGTTTGCGGCGACGTTGCCGCGTTGATCGAGGGCGACACCGAGTTGTTCGATCATGCCGTTCTTTACAGGTCCGACGAAGCCCATGGCGAGAAGAACGAGGTCAACATCGAGCGTGAACTCGGTGTCGCAGATGGCTTCGAACTTGGGCGGCGGACCCACGCGGCATGCGTGAACTTGCTTGACGTTTCCGTTTTCATCTCCACTGAATTTGAGGCTGTTGATGGCCCAGTCGCGAATGCCGCCTTCTTCATGGGCGCTTTCGGTGCGAAGTTGAAGGGGCCAGAGCGGCCAGGGTGTGGAGCCAGCGCGCGTCTCGGGTGGCTTGGGCATGATCTCGATCTGATGCACGCTCTTTGCGCCCTGGCGATGGCTGGTGCCGAGGCAGTCGGCCCCGGTGTCGCCGCCACCGATGATGAGAACGCGCTTCCCAGTGGCGAGGATAGCGGTCGCGGGATCGACGATATCGCCCTCGTTGCGACGGTTCTGCTGAGGAAGGAACTCCATCGCGTAATGGACGCCCTTTAGTTCACGGCCGGGGATCTTCAGATCACGGGGCTGTTCGGCTCCGCCGGCGAGAAGAATGGCGTCGTAGTGGCCGGTGAGGGTATCAACTGGAATGTTGCCGCCGACGTGAGCATTGGTCAGGAAGGTCACGCCTTCGGAGCGCATCTGGTTGAGGCGACGATCGAGAACGTGTTTCTCGAGTTTGAAGTTGGGAATTCCGTAGCGGAGAAGCCCGCCGATGCGGTCGTTTTTCTCGTAGACGGTGACGGAGTGGCCGGCGCGGCGGAGTTGTTGAGCGGCGGCTAATCCAGCGGGTCCGCTGCCGACGACAGCGACACGCTTGCCCGTGTTGTGCTCAGGCGGCTCGGGGTTGATCCAGCCTTCGTCCCATGCGCGCTCGACGATGCTGCGTTCGATGAGCTTGATGGAGACTGGGGGCGCATTGATGCCGAGTACGCAGGCGGCTTCGCATGGAGCAGGGCAGATGCGGCCGGTGAATTCGGGGAAATTGTTGGTCGCGTGAAGGCGGCGAATGGCGCTCTGCCATCGCCCGTTGTAGGCGAGGTCGTTCCAGTCTGGGATAAGATTGCTGACCGGGCAGCCGGTGTGGCAGAAGGGAACGCCGCAGTCCATGCAGCGGGCGCTCTGCTCGCGTTGCTTGTCCTCCGCGAATGGCTCGTAGATTTCGAACCAGTCCTTGATGCGCGCTTCTTTGTTGCGCCGGACGGGCTGCTCGCGCTCAATTTCGAGGAATCCTGTGACTTTACCCATGCTGCACCTCGGCTGCTGCCTCGACCTGAGGCGCGGTAGTGATTGGGGGTGAGTAGACCGTGTCGACGCGCTCTACGCCAAGGACGCGCTTGTACTCGTGCGGGAAGACCTTGATGAACTTGGGCTGAGCTTCGGACCAGTGCTCGAGTACCCAGGCGGCGCGCGGGCTGCCGGTGTAGTCGCGATGGCGCTCGAGGAGCGCGCGGACTTCGGCAATGTCTGTGTCCGTAACAAGGGGCTCGAGATCGACGCTGGCCTTGTTGCAGCGGCGCGAGGAGAAGTCGCCCTGATCGTCGAAGACGAAGGCGCGACCGCCACTCATGCCGGCGGCGAAGTTGCGGCCGGTAGTGCCGAGCACGATGACGGTGCCGTTGGTCATGTATTCGCAGCCATGGTCACCCACGCCTTCAACTACAGCGGTTGCGCCGGAGTTGCGGACGGCGAAGCGTTCGCCGGCGATTCCGTTGAGGAAGACTTCGCCGCTGGTAGCGCCATAGAGAACGACATTGCCGACGAGGATGCTTTCTTCGGGCAGGAAAAAGGAGGTTTTGGGCGGGTAGGCGATGATGCGTCCGCCGGAGAGACCCTTGCCGAGGTAGTCGTTGCTATCGCCTTCCAGTTCGAGCGTGACACCAGTGGGAACGAATGCGCCGAAGCTCTGGCCGGCGGAGCCTTCGAACTTGAAGTGGATGGTGTTGTCGGGGAGCGCGGCTGAACCGTAACGGCGAGCGATCTGGCCTCCGAGCATGGCGCCGACTGTGCGATGAACGTTGCGGATCGAGAAGCTGCCGGTGACAGGCGTTTTCGAATCGAGGGCCGGCTTGGCCTTTGCGATCAGTTGATGATCGAGGGCCTGATCGAGGCCATGATCCTGCGGCTGCATTTTACGGCGAGCAACGCGGGAGGGGACGGTGGGCGCGTAGAGGATCGAGGAGAGGTCGATGCCCTTGGCCTTCCAGTGCGCGTCGGCGATTGATGCATCGATTTTGTCGACACGACCGACCATCTCATCGACCTTGCGGAAGCCAAGCTTCGCCATGTGCTGGCGGATCTGCTCGGCGATAAAGAAGAAGAAGTTGATGACGTGTTCGGGTTGTCCGGTGAAGCGCTCACGCAAGACAGGGTCCTGGGTGGCAATCCCGACGGAGCAGGTGTTGAGGTGGCACTTGCGCAACATGATGCAGCCCATGGCGATGAGCGGCGTGGTTGCGAAGCCGAACTCCTCGGCGCCGAGGAGGGCGGCGATGACGACATCGCGGCCGGTCTGGAGCTTGCCGTCGGTCTGGACCTTGATGCGACCGCGCAGGTCATTGAGCAGAAGAACCTGCTGGGTTTCGGCGAGGCCAAGTTCCCAGGGCAGGCCTGCATGCTTGATGGAACTGAGCGGAGAAGCACCGGTGCCACCCGTGTCGCCGGAGATGAGGACAACGTCGGCATGTGCCTTCGATACGCCTGCAGCGACCGTGCCGACGCCGGCTTCGGAGACAAGCTTGACGGCGATTCGGGCCTGAGGGTTGACGTTCTTGAGGTCGTAGATGAGCTGCGCGAGATCTTCGATCGAGTAGATGTCGTGGTGAGGTGGTGGTGAGATGAGGCCGACGCCAGGGATGGAGTGGCGAGTTCTGGCGATGACTTCATCGACCTTGTGGCCGGGGAGCTGACCACCCTCGCCGGGCTTGGCGCCCTGCGCCATCTTGATCTGGAGTTCGTCGGCGTTGACAAGGTAGTTGGTGGTGACGCCGAAGCGGCCGCTGGCTACCTGTTTGACTGCGCTGCGGCGCGAGTCGCCGTTTGCGTCGCGCTTGAAGCGCTCCTCGTCTTCGCCGCCTTCGCCGGTGTTGGACATGCCGCCCAGGCGGTTCATGGCGATGGCGAGGGTTTCGTGGGCTTCCTTGCTGATGGAGCCGTAGCTCATGGCACCGGTGGTGAAGCGCTTGACGATTTCCTTGGCGGGCTCGACTTCTTCGATCGGAATCGGCGTGTCGCTATAGTTCAGCTTAAGCAGGCCGCGAAGGGTGCATAGATTGCGGTTCTGCTCATCGAGCAGGTCGGTGTACTCCTGGAAGGTGGTGGCGTTGTTGGCGCGAACCGAGTGCTGGAGCTTGCTGATGGTCTCCGGATTGAGCAGGTGGTACTCACCGCCTTCGCGGTACTGATAGTGGCCGCCGACGACCAGTTCAGTTTCGGATTCGGTGAGTGGCTGAAAGGCGAAGGAGTGTTTCATCTGGGCTTCGCGTGCGAGGACGTCGAGGCCGACGCCTTCAATGCGGGAAGCAGTGCCGGGGAAGTAGGTTTCGATCAAGTGCTGGTTAAGGCCGACGGCTTCGAAGACCTGGGCGCCACGATAACTTTGCAGCGTGCTGATGCCCATCTTCGAGAAGGTCTTGAGGAGTCCCTTGTTGATGCCTTTGATGAAGTTCTTTTCGGCGTGATTGCCAGAGACGCTGTGAGGCAGGAGGCCTCGGCGTTTGAGATCGTGGAGCGTTTCGATAGCAAGGTAAGGATTGATTGCGCTGGCGCCGTATCCGATGAGGAGCGCGAAGTGCATGACTTCACGAGGTTCACCGCTCTCGATGATGAGCGCGACCTGGGTGCGGGTTTTCTCCTGCACGAGGCGGTTGTGGACCGCGGCCATCGCGAGAAGGCTGGGGATGGGTGCATAGGTGGAGTCGACGCCGCGGTCGGAGATGATAAGCAGCGTATATCCGGAGGCTACGGCGTGCGATGAGCGGGCGCTGAGTTCGTCCAGGGCACTGGCAAGGCCGGATTCGCCATCAGCTGCGCGGAAGAGGGCAGGAAGAGTGGTGGCGAGGAGATCGCCGGAAGATACGCGGCGCAGTTTCTCGAGATCACGGTTGGAGAGAATTGGATGCGGGAGCTTGAGGGTGTGGCAGTTTTCCGGGTTCTCGTCGAGGATGTTGCGCTCGGTGCCAATGTAGCTTATGAGCGACATGACGAGTTCTTCGCGAATGGGGTCGATGGGCGGATTGGTGACCTGCGCGAAGAGCTGCTTGAAGTAGTTGAAGAGCGGCTGCGGGCGATCGGAGAGACAAGCGAGCGGGGTGTCGGTGCCCATCGAGCCGACGGGTTCTTCACCGCGCGAGCCCATGGGGCCGAGGAGGATGCGAAGATCTTCTTCGCTATAGCCGTAGGCGCGCTGACGGCGGAGGAGTGTTTCAGGATTGGAGGCAATGACGCGCGAAGGCTCCGGAAGGGTATCGAGAATGACTTGCTGTTCTTTGAGCCAGTCGGCATAGGGCTGGCGGGCGGCGAGAGTCTTCTTGATTTCGGCATCGGAGATGATGCGCTTTTCGACGGTGTCTACGAGGAACATGCGGCCGGGCTGAAGACGGCCCTTCTTGCGGATGTCTTCCGCGGGCACATCGAGAACGCCTGCTTCTGAAGCGAGCACTACCAGGTCGTCTTTAGTGACGATGTAGCGGCCGGGGCGAAGGCCATTGCGATCGAGGGTTGCGCCAACAACGCGACCATCAGAGAAGGCGATTGCGGCGGGGCCGTCCCACGGCTCCATCAGGGAAGCGTGGTACTCGTAGAAGGCACGCTTGTCCTCGTCCATGTCGGGATTGCCGGCCCACGCTTCGGGGATGAGCATGGCCATGACGTGCGGGAGCGAGCGGCCGGACTGGTAAAGAAACTCGACTGCATTGTCGAGCGAAGCGGAGTCGCTTCCTTCAGGCATGATGACGGGATAGAGCTCCTTTATCTTGTCTCCGAAGTGGGCCGTCTCGAGAATGGATTGGCGAGCGTTCATCCAGCTGACATTTCCGCGGATGGTGTTGATTTCGCCGTTGTGAGCGACGTAGCGGTAGGGATGCGCGAGTTTCCAGCTTGGGAATGTGTTGGTGGAGAAGCGCTGGTGAACAAGACAAAGCGCGCTGGTGACGAGCGGATTCGCGAGTTCGAAGTAGAATTTTTCGATCTGCGGGGCGAGCATCAGGCCCTTGTAGATGATGGTGCGACAGGAGAACGAAGGAACGTAGAAGAATTCCTTCTCGTCGATTTCGGACGCGGCGATCTCGTTCTCGGTGCGGCGGCGAACGAGATAGAGTCGGCGCTCGAAGTCGTCCTCAGTCATGCCGTCTGGGCGGCCTACGAAGAACTGTTCAATATAAGGTTGCGAGGCGCGGGCTTCGCGACCGATGGCGTCGCCGTTGACCGGGGTGTCACGCCAGCCGAGGACCTTGAGGCCTTCTACGGAGGCGATGCGTTCGAAGACACCTTCGCATTGCAGGCGGCTGTGCTTGTCGACCGGAAGGAAGACCATTGCGACGCCATAGTCGCCGGGGCCGGGAAGCTGGATGCCGAGCTCACCGCATTCGCGGGCAAAGAAGACATGAGGGACCTGGATGAGAATGCCGGCACCATCGCCCGTCTCGGGATCGCAGCCTGCCGCTCCGCGGTGGGTGAGGTTAATGAGGACCTCAAGGCCTTTGCGGATAATGTCGTGGCTTTTTTCGCCGCGGATGCTGGCCACGAGACCCATACCGCATGCATCGTGCTCATTTCGCGGATGATAGAGACCCTGGGGTTTCGGGATATGATGACGAGGATCCGATGTCTGCATTGGTACCTTCTCTTATGGAATAAGGTCGTTCTGCAATCCAGTTGTGGTGAAACGGCAAAGACACATTCAGCGAGGCGTCGCCTAACGGGAACAGCCGGTTAGTCCAGTTGGCCTGTCGTGGCAGGCCTGTGCACATGGGGTAGTGCTGAACTTTCAATGATAGCTGAATTTCGCTCGTCTCAATCCCGAATTGCAGGATTAGTGAATTTGACCCTTGTTTTCCACATTGCGGCGCATGTTTTCCGCGCGATTGAGACGAAAGCAGGTCAGAGCTTGCAAATCAACAGCTCGCGTTCGTAGATCATCTCCGGTGGCAAGTGGTCATGGAGCTCGATGAAGAGCTCTTCGTGCGCGATGACTTCCTTGCGCCAGGCAGCGCGGTCAACCCTCATCAATTCTTCGAAGTGTTCCCGTGAAAAGTCGAGGCCGGACCAATCGATGTCCTCGTAGCGAGGAACCCAGCCCACAGGGGTCTCACGGCCACGGCCGTGGCCCTGAACGCGCTCGACGATCCAGCGCAGTACGCGCATGTTCTCGCTAAAGCCCGGCCAGAGGAATTTTCCGTTCTCATCTTTGCGGAACCAGTTGACCTGGAATATGCGAGGTGTGACGTCAAGACCACGCTGCATCTTGATCCAGTGACGGAAGTAGTCGCCCATGTGATAGCCGCAGAAGGGCAGCATGGCCATGGGATCGCGACGGATCTTGCCGACGGCCCCGGCTGCTGCTGCGGTCGTCTCAGAACCCATGGTTGCGCCCACGTAGACGCCGCTGGACCAGTTGAATGCCTGGTAGATGAGCGGGAGTGTGTGAGAACGTCGTCCACCGAAGATGATGGCGCTGATGGGCACTCCATCAGGAGATTCCCAGTCCGGGTCCATGGTGGGGCATTGTGAAGCGGGCGCAGTGAAACGGCCATTAGGATGAGCCGCGGTGGCGCCGTTTTTCTTGCCGATCGCGGGTGTCCATTTATCTCCGCGCCAGTCGACGCATTCAGAGGGAGGCTTCTCGGTCATACCTTCCCACCAGACGCCGCCATCGGGAGTGAGTGCGACGTTGGTGAATATGGAGTTGCGCGAAAGTGCGGCCATCGCTGCGGGGTTGGTTTTGTTGCTGGTTCCCGGAGCGACGCCAAAGAAGCCTGCTTCGGGATTGATAGCGCGGAGCTGGCCCTTTGCATCAGGCTTGAGCCACGCGATGTCGTCACCTACGGTCAGCACTTTCCAGCCCGGCATAGCTTTCGGTGGAATCAGCATGGCGAAATTGGTTTTGCCGCATGCGGAGGGAAATGCCGCTGCGACGTAGGTTTTTTCGCGTTCGGGGCTCTCCACACCCAGGATGAGCATGTGCTCAGCCATCCAGCCTTCGTCGCGAGCGATGTTGGAAGCAATGCGCAGAGCAAAACATTTTTTGCTGAGCAGAGCGTTGCCGCCATAGCCGGATCCGTAGGACCAGATTTCGCGGGTTTCGGGGAAGTGAACGATGTACTTGGTGTCGTTGCAGGGCCACGGAACGTCCTGCTGGCCGGGCTTCAAAGGGGCGCCGACGGTGTGCATACAAGGGACGACGCGCTTCTCGTCTTTGTCGATCTCGGCAAAGACGGGCGCGCCGATGCGGGCCATGATGCGCATGTTGACGACAACGTACGGTGAGTCGGTGAGTTGTACGCCGATGCCAGACATGGGTGATCCGACTGGACCCATGCTGAAGGGCAGAACGTACATGGTGCGGCCCTGCATGCAGCCTTTGAAGAGCTGCTTGAGGCGGCGGCGCATGACATATGGGTCTTCCCAGTTATTGGTGGGGCCGGCGCCATCGCGAGACAGAGAGCAGATGAATGTGCGGTCCTCGACACGGGCTACGTCATTGGGGGTGGAGCGGGCATAGAAGCAGCCGGGCCATTTCTTTTGGTCGAGGCGGGTAAAGGTGCCGGCGGCGACGAGTCGATCGCAGAGAAAATCGTACTCGGCCTTGGAGCCATCGACCCAGTGGATTGCTTCCGGGCGGCAGAGTTCGGCCATCTTCTCGACCCATCGAATCAAGTGTTTATTGGTCGTCGGGGGCGTCTGCGTAGAGGTGGCCTCGTGAGTCAAAACAGAGTGCTTCATATGGGTAGTCGTGCTCCCGCCTATGGTTTACAGGTTATCGAATCAGCCAATGATGATGGAAGGGTCAGGGCTATCGTACATTGCCGGTTGGATGCATGGGTGTGACGACGGGTACAGCAGCCATGAGAGGGTTCAGAACTCGTGGTGTTGATCGATGACTTCGGCGAGATTGTGGGGCTCGATGGAAGCGGCTGCGGATTCAGCCTGACTGCGAACCTTAGCGACTGCGAGCCAGTTGTCTTTATGTGGCTGCTCGGCAATCCACGGTGGCAGCGGCATGCAGAGGTAGTCGCTGAGAGAGGTTGCGTAACCTTCATAAAGAGCGCGCAGGTTGCGCAGGCGCTCATAGGATTGACCGTCACGGCACACGCTCACGCCGCTCTGGCAGAGAAGCGCATAGAGCTGCTCGTAGCGTTCGGGGGAAAGCCGATCGGGGACGTTCTTTGAAGGCGGGAGCGAGAATACCTGTGCCAGGTCAACCAGGGCATGTCGGGCCATCGCGAAGGTGAGCTGGGCCTGACGCGCCTCGTGACCGCGTACGCCGGCGATGAGCAAGGCAGAGGTGTCAAGCATGGTTGTGAGGGCGCCAACCCAGCTCTGGTTGGTGTGCTGAGAGCGGTAGTAACAGAGGAGCGTATAGGAGATGTGGCTTTCGAGCAGCTCGGCCGACCAGCGCTCCCATTCTGTGAGAAGAGTGGAGAGTTCGTCTTCGGCACCTTCGAAAGAGTGTCGGCGCATCAGTTCCGCGGCGGTCGGCGGCGAGCCTGCGCGGGCGTCGAGAAGGGAGATGCTGACTTCGCGTCGGGAGAAAGCGCCGTAGAGGACTGGGAAATAGCCCATGACAACGGCGAGGAAGCCGAAGCCCGTTCCGGCTTCAAGAGTGGAGAGGACTCGCGCGATCTGCCCGTGAGGTGTCACGTCTCCGAGGCCGAGGGTGAAGAAGTTTGTTCCGCTGACGTAGAGGTCGGAGAAATAGCTGAGTTGTCGGGATGAGTCATTGAAAGGGCTGCCAAGCGAGAAATAGATCAGCGAAAAGCCGAAGACCATTCCGCATGCCCAGACGATGAGGAGGAAGATTAACGAGAGAGGGCCGTAGAAGCTGAGTACTGTTTCCCGTTTGCGAGGATGGTGGATGCGCATCGCTACCGTACGCCAAGGCATCCAGGTGACGATGTAGAAGAGCCGGGTCAGGCGAAGGCGCCCCGCAGCACGACGCGGCAGAATCACGGTCTGGAAGGCATCAAGGAGAACTATAAGGATGCAGATGATGCCGGCGACGGTGGTCAGGGTTCGCATCGACCTCTCCCGGGGCGGTCAGCGGGGCAAAACCACCCTTCGTGAGATCACTGTATCCTATGCCGATGAAGTGCTGGTGGATGCATGGCGGAGCTTGGTAAGACCCTTCTAGTGCTAGGCGTTTTACTTGTGATCGCGGGAGCCGGTTTGCTATTGGCGGCGCGTTTCGGAGTGCCCCTGGGGCGGTTGCCGGGCGACATCTCATACCGGGGAAAGAACGTCTCGGTATTCTTTCCTCTGGGAACTTCAATTCTGTTAAGCGTAGTGCTTTCGGTAATCTTCTATTTGATATCGAGATTCCGGCGGTAAGGATTTTTCTTTGCAGTGCAAATGGAAAAATGACACGCCCCGCTGTTATAGATCGCAGCGGGGCGTGGAAGTGAAGCGGGGCAGGTGTAGTTTTACCGCTTCACGATTTTCTCCAGACGAGCATCGGTCCAGAGAACGGCGAACTCCTGGTCCTTGTAGACCCGGCCCATCTCAGGAAAGCGTCCGTCGCGTGCGCGTCTCAGATACTCGAGGGCTCCGTCAACATTTCCGCGCTTGGCGTAAGCTTTCGCGATCAGGAAATTAACGCGGGCTCGTTGCTCAGGAGTGCTGACGCGGGCGGCCACGCCTGTGGTGCTTTCGGTGAGGATGTCAGCGTCGAGTTCGAGGGCGCGGGCGTACTCAGTCATGGCACGGTCGATCTGTCCCATGCCCATCCATGCTTCGGCGAGATTGAGGTGGGCAGGTGCGCTCGACTCGTCGAGCTCCAGAGCCTGCTTCAGATACTTGACTGCGTTCTTGTACTTCTTATCGAGATAGGAGACGGCTCCGAGGTTGTTCAGCGCGGAGATATTCCGCTGATCGTATTTGAGCGCCTGGCTGAAGTGCTTGCGAGCAGGCCCACGATCGCCCAGTTTCAATTCCGCGATTCCGAGCTTGTTCAGGACGGTTGGGTTCCGAGGATCGGCACGGAGAGCCTGTTGATAGTAGGAGATTGCCAGGAAATAGTTGTTGTGAACCCGCTCCAGATCGCCTCTCATTTCGGCGGTCTTCGCGATTTGAAGGGCATCCGGTTTTGGCAAATCGAATGATGATTCCGCCCGGATTACTGGCGCCGCTAAGAATGCCAGGCCCGTGACAGCGATTAGAGCGAAGAGTGTACGCATTGTCTTACCTCCCTCACGTAGCATTTCGCTCGAGCCTTTTAGTTTCCAACTCCTGCGAACTGCTCAACGTCGAGCTCAAGTAAACGGCAGATCGGGCGCAGGAACAACGCTATACCTGCTACCTGGCGGTTTCGCGACGTTACATACGTCTGATTTTTCTTGTATGCTCCTGCTGATATACGACTTGTGGGAGCCGGCATGTGAGGTTAGCGGCGGGCCTCAGGCAGATGAGTGCTGGGGTTAAATCCCGTTACATGGGCAAAGCGGCCCGCTACCTACACCGTTAATACCAGTTGGAAACCGAATTCTGGAACTAAGATGGGTTCGACCGCGAATATGTAGAGTAAGACCTAGTGGTTGAAAGCACGATGGAGATGGCCGCGGCAGGTACAGACACCGTCGAGGTGGCAACGCAACGGGCTGAGCTGGAATCCGTGCTCCGCTCGCAGGAGTTTGTGCGCGCGCCGCGGCTCGCTCACCTTCTCACGTATCTATGCGAAAAGCTCTTCGCCGGCGAAGCCAACCAAATTAAGGAGTACTCGATTGGGCTGGAAGTCTTCAATCGAGGAGCTTCGTTCGACCAGGATTCGGACTCTATTGTCCGTGTTGAGGCGAACCGGTTGCGGAAACGGCTGACGGACTATTACGCAGGGCCGGGCGCTTCGCATGCGCTGCAGATCACGATTCCGGTAGGCCAGTATGTACCGCGATTCGACGTGCGAAGGGCCGAACCAGTTCAGAAGGAAGGGGTCCCGACCGATACTCCTTCAGGTGAAGGGAAAAAGAGAACGGGATCCGGCAAGATGATCGCGATCGGTGGAGG
>Ga0068860_100000199_pt1 | contig 95791 bp, 66 predicted proteins | sample KBSSwiS32_FD_66597 | JGI IMG/M metagenome (GOLD analysis project Ga0068860, IMG submission 66597) | Switchgrass rhizosphere microbial communities from Kellogg Biological Station, Michigan, USA - KBS Switchgrass S3-2 | ecosystem: Host-associated > Plants > Roots > Rhizosphere > Soil ... | reverse complement strand
GTTGCGGACACATGTGAGCGACTTGGAACGATATCCCTCGGCGGCGAAAAACTCGAACCCGTTCCGCTTCACCCAGTCGGCGACAAGGCCGTTCAGGCGCGCATGGCGGGCGTAGCGGTTTTCCACGCCCTCGGTGAAAATGTCGTCGAGTTTCGATTGCAGTGCGAAAATGTGGGCGATCACAGGGGTGCTCGGCGTCATGTCCTGCTCCTGGTTTTTCTTGAATTCGATGAAATCGAAGTAGTAGCCGCGGTCCTTGATCGTCTCTGCGCGCTTGAACGCCTTTTCCGAGACGGAAAAGAGCGCCATGCCGGGAGGCATCGCGAGCGCTTTTTGCGAACCGGTGAGCAGCACGTCGATGCCAAGTTCATCCATGGCGATCGGAACTGCGGAAAACGACGATACGGTATCCACAATCAACACCACGTCCGGGTACTTTGCGACGACCTCGCAGATTTCTTTCAAGGGGCTCGTCACGCCCGTTGATGTTTCATTATGGATGAGGGTGATAGCGTCGAATTCACCGGTGGCGAGCTTCGCATCCACCATCTCCGGCAGGATCGGCTGTCCCCATTCCACCTGCAAGCCCTCTGCATTTTTGCCGCAGCGTTTGCTCACATCAAGCCACTTGTCCGAAAACGCGCCGCACATGCAATTCAGTACTTTCTTTGCGACGACGTTGCGCAACGCCCCTTCCATCACTCCCCAGGCCGATGACGTGGAAATGAAGACCGGCTGCTTCGTGCCGAAGAGAGTCTGTAACCGGGGATGGATCGACGCGTAGAGCTTCTTAAAATCGCCGCTGCGATGGCCGATCATCGGGGTGGTGAAAGCTGCAAAGGTTTTCGCCGATACTTCGACCGGGCCTGGAATGAAGAGTTTTGTATGAGGTGTCATCAGAAATTTAACGTTAGGATTTAACATGCGGAACGCCGAAACGACGGCTTCCCGCAAGTTGTTTGAATGCTAACTTCCAAATATCAAATGCCAAATATATTCACTCTTCCCAGATAAAATGCTCAAGCCGCAACTGGGTGAGGCGGGCCTTGGCCTCCTCGGAGCGGGGGCCGTCGAGCGCGGCCATTTTCTGGTAAATGGCAATGGCCGGTTTCCACTGTTCCTGGGATTCGAGTATGTGAGCTGCATCAAATCCCGCGCGGTAGAACCAGAGATATTCGGGGCCGCCATTCCGGTCGCCTTGCGGCTGGATCACATCGTAAAATGCGGCAAGCGCCTCGTTTTGTTTGCCCAGTTTCTCCAAGCATTTACCTTTCTTGTAAAGCGCCTGGTTATGCCAGTAGGCCGTTGCTTCCGGCTGGTTCGCGAGGTCGTTGTATACCATGATTGCCTTGTCAAAAAATTTGGCATCCTTGCCGCCCAGCAGGAATGTGTTGTCCCCCTTGCCGCATAGCGCCGCAAATTTGAGATCGGTGTCAGGCTTTGCATCCAGGATGCTGTCATACAAAAAGATCGCATCCTGTTCCGAGCCGAGGCGCCCCTTCAGGATCGCCTCCTGCTGCCTCGCGTAGAGTTTGAGCGGGCCATTCAGCTTCGCGATCTGCTCGAAAAGCTCGACCGCGTGGTCCGTGTTCATCATTTGCAGGGAAGATTGCGCGGCAAGGAACAGTGCCGCCTCGGCAAATGGCGAGGCAGGCATGTCGCGGGCAAGAAGCTCGAATTGTGTTTCAGCCGCGGGAAAATCGGGGCGCCTGAAAAAGACCTGCCCCAGTTTCATGCGAACATCCGCCAGTAGCGGGGATGAAGGATAATTCTTGATAAACTCCTGGCATAATTGGATGACTTTTTCCTCATCGCGCTTCTCGGCGGAGTCCGCGAGAAAAATTGCCAGATACTCGGCACGCTCGCGCGTATCGGCTGTCCGGGGTGTTTCATTCGCCACTTTCAGGTAGCGGTTGGCCGCCCCGAGATTCTGGTCAGGGGAAAGAAATACAATCTCCGAAAGTGCAAGCCGGGCCTCTGCCGCGCGCGGGTGTCTGGGAAAATCCCTGAGAAAACGCTGCAGCGTGGTTTCCGCCCGCGAATCACCCGACCTGGCCTGCAGGAGTCCCTCTTCAAGCAACAGCTCCGAACGGAATTCACTTTCCGGAAAGCGCAGGCTCAATTCCTTGTAGTCGTCGAGGAATTTGTCGTAGTTCGCCTGGTTCAGCCACGAAAGCGCGGAATTAAAGGTGGCCCTCTGCCACAGGCGTTCGGAGTGCCGTGCCGCGCTTTCAAACAGTCCCTGTGCCAGGGTAAACTCCCGCTGCTTGAAGTGCGCGGTGGCAGCCGCCATCTCTGCCTCCGCCAGCAATTCCCAGCTCGTCGCGTGCCTTGTCGCGGCTTCATAAGCCGCAATTGCAGCCGGGTTTCTCTTTAAAGTCGAAAGGATGTCGCCCTGCAACATCTGCGCCTCCGCCACCAGCGGGCGGGATGGATTTGCCGCGATGAAGATATCCAGTGTCGCAAGCGCCTTGTCGAATTTCTGCGCGCGCGCATATGCCCTGGCGAGGTAATACACCGCCAGTGTCGAGCATTTAGCCGGCGGGGTTTTTTCCGCCCATTTTTGAAGTTCCGATTCCGACGGTGCTTTCTCCCGCGCGTAGATCTGGTCAAGGCGGCGGAACAAAATACTGAGCCCGGTGATATCGGGATTCTGCCATATGAAATCCTCAATCACATTGTCCGCAGTCTCCGGTCCGCTCAGGGCAAGACGCGCATCGGCGATGCCGAGCGTCGCCCCGACAAGCAGATTGTCCGAAAGCCCCTCGCGGGTTTTCAACGTTTCGGTGAATGCAGCCAGGGCCTGTTCGTATCTGCGTCTGGCCAGTAACAACCGGCCGCCTACATACTTTTTCCACTTGGTTTCCGTGGAGGTCACGGGGTGCGCCGCATCATACATCGCTTCACACTTTTCGACCTGGTTGTCTTCGATGTAGAACTCCGCCAATCTTAATCGCACTGCGGTCCCGGCATCGCGATCACCGGATATTGATTCCAGTATTTGGATCGCCTCATGCTGTTTGCCAAGCTCATGCAGACATTCCGCCTCGGAGATTTTATAGGAAACCGGTGCGTCTTTCTGCGAAGCAAGTTCGTGGTAGATCGGGCAGGCATCCTCCCATTTTCCGAGCGCAGTAAAGGCCTGCGCTTTCAGGAAACTGATCTCCACACTCGATTTCGAAAGGGCGTTCAATGTTTTCAACGCATCCCCTGCACGGCCTGCCGACAGGAAAGCTTTTGCCAATTGCACGACTGCGAGCGCCTTGTCTTCCGCGGAAAGCTTGGATGCAAGGCATTCATTCAATTTCTGGATGCTGACCTGCGGGATCCCTTCATCCAACGCCCTGGATGCCTGGACGTAACGGGGATCATTGGCAAGGTTCGGCACGGGTTTTTGCCCGAGTGCCACACTTTCAAAGACGGAAAAGAAAAGTATGCAAGGCGCCATAACGGCCCACGCGTGAATTTTTCCGCTGCCTGTTGCTTTGAAATTTTCGGGATGATTTTTCATACCAGCATCCGTTTGAGGTAATGCCCCGTGTGGCTTTGTTCAAGGCTGGCGATTGTTTCCGGTGTCCCCTCGCCCACGATGTTGCCACCGCCTTCCCCGCCTTCCGGGCCAAGATCGACCACCCAGTCGGCGCACTTGATTACCTCCAGGTTATGTTCGATCACAATCAGCGTATTGCCCGCATCGCGCAACTTCATGAGCACTTCCAGCAGTTTGTGGATGTCGGCAAAGTGAAGACCCGTCGTCGGCTCATCGAGGATGTAAGCCGTGCGACCCGTCGCCTTTTTCGCAAGCTCGGCAGCCAGCTTCACGCGCTGTGCCTCGCCGCCCGACAATGTCGTCGCGGATTGCCCCAGACGCACATAGCCCAGGCCCACGTCCTCAAGCGCGACGAGGCGGTCCGATATGGTCGGCACATTGCGGAAAAAACGGGCTGCTTCATCTACTGTCATGTCGAGCACATCGGCGATGTTTTTACCTTTGTAGGTGATTTCGAGAGTCTCGCGGTTGTAACGCCTTCCGCGGCAGACTTCGCATTCCACATAGACATCCGCGAGGAAATGCATCTCGATCTTGATCATGCCGTCGCCCTCGCAATTTTCGCATCGTCCGCCCTTCACATTGAAGCTGAAACGCCCCGCGTCGTATCCCCTCACCCGTGCGGATGGCAACTGGCAGTAAAGCTGCCGGATCGGGGCAAACGCTCCCGTGTAAGTCACGGGATTTGAGCGTGGTGTGCGGCCGATCGGGCTCTGGTCAATCACGATTGCCTTATCGATCTGGTCCAGCCCCAGGATTGCCTCGTGTTTTCCCGGGCGCTCCTTCGAGCGGTAAAAATGGCGGAACAACGCGCGTCTCAAAATGTCATCGACCAAGGTTGACTTGCCGCTGCCGGAAACACCAGTCACACAGGTAAAACACCCGAGCGGGAATGAAACGTTGACGTTCTTTAAATTATTCTCCGTGGCACCGGTTATCGTGAGCCAGCCCGGGGTGCTCTTGTCGCGGGCCGAAAAATTCCGCTGTTGTGTCCTCGGCATGGAGCGATGTTTAGGCGTGGGAATCTTCAGCGAGCCGGTGAGATATTGCGCGGTGAGGGAATTTTCCACCTTGAGCACCTCGGCAAGGCTGCCTTGGGCAACCAGATGGCCGCCGCGCACACCCGCCCCGGGGCCAAGATCGAGAATGTAATCGGCTTCGCGGATCGTGTCCTCGTCGTGCTCAACCACGATCACGGAATTTCCCAGGTCGCGCAGCCTCCGCAACGTGCCGATGAGCCGGTCGTTGTCGCGCTGGTGGAGCCCGATGCTCGGCTCGTCCAGCACGTAAAGCACACCGGCGAGACCGGAGCCGATCTGTGTTGCAAGCCGGATACGCTGGGCCTCGCCACCGGAAAGCGTCCCGCTCTCCCGGTCGAGATTCAGGTAGCCCAGCCCCACTTCGATCAGAAAATTCAACCGCGCCAGGATTTCCCGCATGACCTCGCTCACGATGAATTTTTGCTGCTCCGTCAGTTCAAGATCGGCAATGAATTTTTTCGCCTCCTGGATGTTCAGCCCGCAAATCTGCTGGATGTTCAGCTCGCGTCCTGCGGGATTACGGATTGTCACGGCGAGGATTTCCGGCTTGAGCCTTGCGCCGTCGCACACCGTGCAGGTGCGCCTGCTCATGAACATGCGGATTCTGTTCTTCGTAAACTCACTCTCCGTGTGTTCGTAAAGACGTTCCATTTGGGGAACAAGTCCTTCAAACGGTTTCACGGCTTTTGTCTTTTTGCCGTTTTCACCCCACACGATTTCAATGGCGCGCTCGCCGGTGCCAAAGCAAAGCGCATCCTTGAATGTCTGGGGCAGTTCCGCATACGGAACCTCCATGGGAACTTTGTAATGCTTCACCAGCGCGCTGAGCAGCCCGCCATAATAGTTCTGCATGCGCTTGTTCCCCTTCCGCCACGGGAGGATTGCGCCTTCCTCCAGACTTTTCTCCGTGTCGGGAATCATCAACTCGCTGTCAAAAAACTGTTCCGTGCCAAGGCCGTGGCACTCGGGACACGCGCCAAGATGGCTGTTGAACGAAAAGTGTTTCGGCGTGAGCTGCGGGACGGTGAACCCTGTGTCGGGATTGCAGTAGTCCGTGGAATATTTCATCTCCTCCCACATCTCGCCCCCGGCCGTTTGCCGGAGGACGGCAATGCGGTTTTCGCCCCACTTGAGGGAAGTATCCACCGAATCCGCCAGCCGGGTACGGACGCCTTCACGCACTACCAATCGGTCCACTACAGCCTCGATAAAATGCGTCTTCCCTTTTTCCAGCCGGATCGGATCGGGCGTGCCAAGTTCCAGTATCTCGCCATCGACCCGCACTCGCACAAACCCCTCGCGCTTTATCTTCTCCAGCACATCGCGGAACTCCCCGGCCTGCCCGCGGATAATGGGCGCAAGGAGGATGACTTTCGTTTCCTGTGGATAGGAAAGAATCTGATCCACAATCTGCTGCGGAGTCTGTTTGAAGACGGGCTGACCCGTAACAGGATCATGCGGTTGTCCCACGGAGGAAAAAAGTAGCCGCAGATAATCGTAAATTTCCGTCGTCGTAGCAATCGTCGAGCGGGGATTCGTGCCCGAACTCCGCTGCTCGATGGCGATCGCCGGCGAAAGCCCCTCGATGAAATCGACATCGGGCTTTTGCATCTGGTCGAGAAACTGGCGGGCATATGCGGAAAGGCTCTCCACATACCTGCGCTGTCCCTCGGCATACAGGGTGTCAAAGGCCAGCGAAGATTTGCCTGACCCGCTCAAGCCAGTGATGACCACCAGCTTTTCGCGCGGAATCTCCAAGGTCAGATTCTTCAAATTGTGCTGGCGTGCACCGGTAATCTTGATACTTTGAGATGCCATTTGTTACGTATTGCGGAATCGTTAAAACAATCATAAGTAGCGCACTACCTCCAGCCTTAAAATCGTTCTATGAGTGAAACTGCCTTTGAAATGACCAGAGAGGATCTGGACGCCCTGGTCGCAAAATTCCGCGAGGTCAAACATTCCATCAATAATCACATCGCGGTGATCATGGCCCTGTCGGAATTGTCGCAGCAAAACCCCGCGCATACCGAAAAGCTGATCAAAGCCGCCTTGGCTCGCAGCCCCGAGATTGTCAATTTGCTACAGGTCTTCCAGAAGGAACTCAGCGCAAAACTCCCGCCAAACGGCGCAACTCCTCCCAAGCCCCCGGTTTAGTGATCGAAAAGAGACGGCAGGCTGGATTTATTCCTTCACCGTGACCGGTGTGCCGTTTTCCGCGCCGCCGTAGAAATGCTCAGCCATGGCACTGGGCATACGCACGCAACCATGCGAAGCGCGATACCTGGGAACATGCCCGGCATGCATGCCGTATCCCCCGGTGAACCGCAGAAACCAGGGCATTTTTGCCCCGCTGAATGTGGCCCCCTCGGGCAGTGGATCTTTGGTCACATCCACATTTTTCTGCACCACGGTCCCATCCTCATCCACGTATTCCCCATACAGGTTTGAAACGTGATCCTTGTCCTTCTGGATCACTTTGTACTGGCCCGGAGGCGTCTCGAATCCTTTTTTGCCGGTTGAAATAGTGGATTCGCCCACGACTTTGTCGTCCTTGTAAAAATAAGCCCGTTGCTCGGAGAGAACTATCACGATCGAGGACTTCCCTTTTACGCCGTCACCATTCCAATAATTCTTTTTGGGTTGATTGATTGACGCAGTTTTTTGGGGTGGCGGTTTTGGGGGAGCCTGCTGGCACCCGGTTATCAAAAACACGAAACACAACCCTCCAACCCCAAGACAATGTCCAATCCACCTCATATAAAACTTTTTGTTAGGTAAAACGAATTCCCAGTCCTCTGCAATCCGTTTATTCCAAGGATTGGGATGCCGGATACAAGGTGATGTCCGAGAGCCGGCACTGGAAACAAAGCGCGGCAAGGTTTCCATCGCATGCTTTGCGCCCACTGGACATTTTTGCCGTGGGATAACGGTTCAAGACCCACTGGGCTGCCTTCGTTAGGGAGGGCAGGAAAACATCGTGCTCGGACAAGCTTTTGATTTCCCTGTTCCTGACGATAAAATGGGAAACCTCGTACCCCTTCCCTCGCGAAGGATTACCCTTCGTGATAAGGATTCTCGCATTATGCAAATCCTGACGGGTTTTAATGGAAGTGCGTTGCATTACTCAAAATCCGATTTTGCGCCACCGTACTATCCAAAGCACGGGTTATGGAGTTTATAACAGCATTACGCATTCCAGAAGATATAATTATCACGGACAATTTTGTCAAGAAGTTCAAATGATATATTTGAGTGTACTGTAAAGTCACCAAATACCATAAGACCATCATCCATTGAATCTTATGCCTCCAGACAATGGCTGATCCCGCGCAGCCCTTCAGTAAATATAAGGTTCATTGAGTTGGAATGCGTCGCGAATCAATGAAATGGTTACCCCGGTTTCCTCGACCAGGACTTCAGCCACATCAAACCTGAAAAACACGTCTGGATTATCCAGCATCCGGAGCCACGTGAGCGCACCGCGTGTGATCAGATGCTGCTTTTCGGGCGTGACCGCGCTTGAGGGATCGCCAAAGCGCGCACTTCTGCGGGTTTTTACTTCCACGAATACGAGCGTATTCGAACTCTTTTCCCGGCAGACGATATCGACTTCCCCTCCCTTGGGCGCGCAGAAGTTGCGGTAGAGCACCTTGAATCCATGCTGCTTCAGGTAGGAGACGGCCAGATCTTCGCCGCGCCGGCCAAGCTCGATATGGGCGCTGACCTCCGGTTTAGAAGCCGAAGACACGTTGCGCCACCGGCTCAAAAGAGCGGCGATGGATGGGACACGGGCCATGCTTGTGGAGTTTAGCAATATGATCCCGCGTCGAATAGCCTTTATGTTGCGCAAAATCGTATTCGGGATAAAGCGCGTGCATCTCCACCATGATACGGTCGCGGGTCACCTTGGCGATCACGCTGGCCGCGGCGATGCTGAAACTCAACGCATCCCCGCCCACAAGTGCGGTCTGGGGGATCGGGAAAGGCTTCACGGGGAGTCCGTCGATCAGAACATGATCCGGCGCTGTTTTCAATCCCGCCACGGCAAGCCGCATGGCATGATGCGTGGCCCGCAGGATATTCAGGCGGTCGATATCATCGGCTCCCACTGCCACCACATACCAGTGGACTTCGGGATTCGCCGTAAGTTCAACGTAGATCTCCTCACGCACCGCGGCATTGAGTTTTTTGGAATCATCCAGGCGTTTGTGCCTGAATTTCAATGGCAGGATCACGGCGGCAGCCACCACCGGCCCGGCCAAGGGGCCCCGGCCGGCTTCATCGATACCGGCAACAATCTGTATGCCGTTTTTGAAAAGATTGCGCTCGTGTCTGAGGCTGCAACCCATTGCGAAAATTCCGGCTTACGTTCCGGCGTTTGCTCAAGAAGGCCTAGGCCTGCTCGCGCACAGCCATCGCCTGCTTGCCCTTGCGGGCGCGGAGATAATTCAGCTTGGCACGGCGTGCCGTGCCAGCCTTCTCGATTTCAACCTTTGCAATGCGGGGCGAATGAATCGGGAACACGCGTTCCACACCTTCACCGTAGGAGATACGGCGGACGGTGAATGTCTTGTTGATACCGATGCCTTTGCGGCCGATCACGATGCCCGTGAAAATCTGGATACGTTCCTTGTCGCCTTCCACCACGCGGGTGTGCACCTTCACACTGTCGCCGACCTTGAACTTGGCGGTCTCTTGTTTAAACTGTTCCTGCTCGATTGTCTTGATGATGCTCATAATGGCGTTGCAAAGTTACTTGTTTGGAAAAGGGTTAAACTTCTAGCGCATTTTTCTCACAAGGCAATTAAATTCTCTTATTAAATAATGGAACCGATCATCGATTTGGAAAGTGACACGTATTTCATGGGTGAGGCCCTGCGCCAGGCTGCCAAGGCCTGCGAGGCCGACGAAGTCCCAGTGGGTGCCATAGTGACCCACAAAGGCAGGATCATCGCCCGTGCCTATAATCAGGTGGAAATGCTCAAGGATGCCACCGCCCACGCAGAAATGCTGGCGATCACACAGGCGGAGAGCGTCATTGGTGACTGGAGGCTCAACGAATGCGAACTCTACGTCACCAAGGAGCCCTGCCCCATGTGCGCCGGCGCCATGGTCCATGTGCGGCTGGCGCGCGTGATCTTCGGCTGTCCATCCCCAAAGGACGGCGCCGGTGGCAGCCTGCTCAACCTGCTCCAGCATCCCTCCCTGAACCATCGCTGCCAGATCACCCAGGGCGTGCGGCTGGACGAATGCCGGGGCATGCTCCGCGACTTTTTCCAGGCTAGACGGGAATGATCGGTCATAATTCCTCGTTCGTCATTTTCAACGCCCTCCCTCGACTCAAAAGTTCCGGTGGTGCTTTTTAATTTTCAGGCTTAAAATTATTTCATGAAAACTGCACTCTTTGCGGCGCTCGTTCTCTGCCCCGTTTTCGCCCAGGCAAGTTTCGTAAAAATCGTCAGTCCCACCACGGCACAGACTTATTCCTACAGCGACGTCACGTGGCACACGCTCCACTGGGATGCGGGCAGCCAGCGTCTCACGGCCAATCTCACATTCAGCACCTATAAATACGTCACGCACTACGATCCGCTGCACGAGGAATCCTATCAGTTCGTGCTGCCGGGCGTGAAATTCGACCGGGACACGAATACATTCTTCGTGCGCACGGCACAGGGCAAACTCCCCGTTGCCGAACTCTCAAAAGACCTGATCGGCCAGAGCATCAAGCCCCTCCCCGGCACAGTGCTGCACATCTTCAAGGAAAGCGGCAAAGTCACTGTGACGCTGACCGCGACGAATGCCCCGCAAAGGTTTGCGAACCACATGCATTGGCTCGAAGAAAACGATGGGTTCTTTCTCGATAATGCCGTCTCCACCGGTCTCGAAGCAATGAGACGGTAGTAAATGGCATTTTCGAAATATCATCGTCTTGCCGGCTTGTCCGCATGGCTGCTTGCCTCAGCCGTCCAAGCATATGAGCAATCCCCTTCTCCGCTGAATACCGGTTTCGGTAAAAATGGGCCGGCTTCGTTGAAATACCACGGCACCGAGCTTCTGAAGCGCGGCGATCCATGGGTGAATCTGTATGTGCCCATTACACCGGACGGCCCGAAATCGATGCCTCCCGGGGATTGCGAGACCAGTTTCAATGCGGTCACGCGGACGGAGACGGCGAAATATTCATGGGGCGACATCGTGTGCATTTACAAACCGGAGAAAAACCGGCTGGGCATCCAACTCACGATCACCAACCGGAGCCCGCAGCCGGTCTGGAAACTCTCCGTGACGCTGCTTGAACTGAAGTTCCCCACCCCATTTTCAGGCGCGGCTTCGGATGACCTGACAAGCGACAGCATCGACAATGTGCCGGTGCTGCTCGCGGATTACGGAACCGGAACGCTGGCCTATACCGGCTCGACTTTTTCGGAGGATTATATCATCGAGCTCGACAGGATGCGGGGGGATGAACCAAACGCCTGGTATCTCAAACTCGGCACGGATTCAAAGCGCACCACCGACCGCGAGCATCTGGACATGCCACTGCCGCCCGGCGCTTCGAAGACTTATTCGCTGTCGCTGCGTTTCGCCCCCGGCGGCGGGACATTGCGGGGCATGGCCGGCGATCTTTTCACCAGCTATGCGAACAAATATCCGCCTGCTTTGAAATGGCCGGACCGGCGGCCCATATCCATGATTTTCCGGTCCAGCCCGGCGGACCAGCACCACTCTCCCATGAATCCGCGGGGCTGGTTCAATAATCCAAATTTGGATCTGGTCTCGGAAAAAGGCCGCGCCCGTTTCCGCAAGATGATGCTCAAGGCCGCGGATACCGACATCAGATCGCTGAGATCCATGAACGCCCAGGGGATGATCTTCTGGGACGTGGAGGGAGAGGAGCAACCGCATCCCGTTACCTACATCGGCGACCCGCGTATGACGGCAAAACTCGCTCCGGAGATGGATGCCGTCGCCGACGAATATTTCAAGAAATACATCGACGCCGGTTTTCGCACCGGCATCTGTATCCGGCCTTCACGCATTGATTTGAGCACCGGCGCGGATGGAAGGGCGAAAGCCTCGCATCGCCACATGAAATTCGATCCGGTCGAGGAAATGAGCGCCAAGATCGACTACGCGCGGAAGCGATGGGGATGCACAATTTTCTACATGGACACAAATGCGACATGGGCATACTCCCCCGAGAAGGAGAAAGACGGCAGCCCCGTTGTGGTTTCGTGGACGATGCGTGCCGACATGATCCGCAGGCTTGCAGCAAAACATCCGGATGTGCTGATCCTGCCGGAATTTCAATATCCGGGGTATTTTTCTCATACGAGTGGCTACCGGGAATTGAGCGGCGGCCATGTCTCCACGGCAGGGAGCGTGCTGCTGGACTATCCCGGGGCTTTTACCGTGCTTAAGATGGACGACGAAAAGAAAATCGACCAGCACCACGCGGAACTCGTCGCATCCGTGAGGCGCGGCGACATCCTGCTCTATCCCGGCTGGTATGACTCACCGATCAACAGGAAGGTAAAAGCAATCTACAACGAGGCTATGAAAAACAGGTGAGTCAGTCAACGACAAGCATGCAGTCGCCGTAGCTGTAGAAACGATACTGTTCCCGGATCGCCTCCGCGTACGCTTCGAGCGCGAACTCCCTGCCGGCAAACGCGCTCACCAGCATGAGCAGCGTCGATTTCGGCAGATGAAAATTGGTCAGCATCGCATCCACAATCCGGAATTCATAGGGCGGATGGATGAAGATATCCGTCGCATTTTCCTGAGCCGCAATGCGCCCGTCGCGGGCCATGCAGGATTCCAGCACGCGCACGGTGGTGGTGCCCACGGCGACTACGCGGCCTGCCGCGTTGATCTTTTTTGCGGCCTCTTCGGAGATTGCAAACCGTTCCGAATGCATGCGGTGCTCCGTAATTTGCTCCACCTGCACCGGCTTGAACGTCCCCACCCCGACATGCAATGTGATGAATGCATGCGGGATCGTCTGCAAAATCTCCCGTGTGAAATGCAGTCCTGCCGTGGGCGCGGCAATCGCCCCCGGATTCTGCGCATAGACAGTCTGGTACCGCTCCACATCACTCGATTCATCTTCCCTGCGCATGTAATGCGGTAGCGGCAGATGGCCGACCCTGCTTAAATCCAATGGTTCCTGAAACACGATGATCCGCTCGCCATCCGGCAGAATACCGGTGACTTCACCCGTGATATTTCCGACAATGACCTTCTTTCCCGCCGTCATTTTGCGGCCCGGTTTTACGAGGCATTTCCAGGTTGCCGCGGCAAGTTGCTCCAGCAGGAGCAGCTCGATTTTTCCGTCATCGGAAAATACACGGGAGGGAATGACCTTCGTGTCATTGAGCACCACGAGATCGTCTTCCTGCAAAAATGAAGGAAAATCTTGGAAGGAACGGTGTTCGATGCGGCGGGCGGTGCGGTGGAGCACCATCATGCGCGAGGCTGCGCGCTCCGGGAGGGGCCAGCGGGCAATCAGCGATTCCGGGAGCTCGTAATCGTAGTCACCAGTGCGAAGGCTCATCCTGCATTCCCGGAAAAATGCATCACGCCTTCTTCGCGGGCTCGGGAGCGGGCTTGCTCTTTTTCCCGAACACGCGCTGCAATCCGCAACGGTTTGCGGCTGCGATCACGAGGTCCGCCGCGCGGCGCTTGAGACGGTACGCGCGCAGGCAGAAGTAGATCACCCCCGCGATATAGATCCCCCACAGGAAGTGATCCATCGTCGTGGTCGGGACGAAAATCAGCCGGTAAAGCAGCACGGACAATGCGATCATGTTTGCCAGTATCGTCGTGGCGACAGGCTTGTAGGCGAGCCTCACACGCGTCAGGCACTTCGGGCCGCCGTGGTATTCCGTGACTGTCTTGAGTTTCACGCTCCACCACTGGTTGCCGTAAATCTGCACGTCCCAGTCCTTCCAGCCCGTGTCGGCCGAGTAACGCCAGTCCTCGGTTTCGAGCAGGGCGAAAATTTCCTCCAGCAGCTTCTCCCTTCCCACACCCGTCTCGTTCCAGAAATCGAGTTTCGTCACGCTGCCGCGATGCTGGGCAGCCGTGACGCTGGTCTCCGGCGCGGCGATGACCGCCTTCGGGGTTTGCTTGAACTTGAGCCACGTAAAATAGCGCGCCCAGCCGCGGCCCAGGGGCTGCACCAGCGCGAGGAATGCGACGAGCAGACGCGCGCGGATCGTGTCGTATTTCGGCTCGATCCGGGCGTGCATCATGTAGGAAAGCGCGACGAGGAACGTGCCCCCGAACATGAGATACGGAACGATGCGCAGTTTCTCGAGCGGGATCGAGAGCACGAAAATAAAACCCGTAAGCCATACCCATTCAATACTGCTGAGGTACGCGGCAATGTCCGATTGCGGCGTGGGGTAAATCGACTGGAACAGCCCCTGGCCGAATACGCCGTGGTAGATCACAGGCTTGTTGAGCAGCCACGTAAAGCGCGGTGCGCCGTAGATCTGCCCCTTCCATTTCGCGGTACCCGTCGGCCCGAAGAAAATGAGATGCTTGAACCGCAGCATCGACTCGGCCTCGCCATAGCCCTCCTGCTGCTTGCGGAATGCCGTGAGCGTGAAGCGCCGGTAATGCCAAACTATGGCGGACGGGCTGAATGCGATGACATTCCCGCTGGTCTGAAGCCGCCAGCAAAAATCCACGTCGTCGCCAGCCTTGCGATATTCGGGATCGAATCCGCCCACGTTGTAAAACGCCCAGCGGTGGAACGCCATGTTGCAGCCGGGGATGTGCTCCGCCACCACGTCTGTGAGTAGCACATGGCTCGGCCCGCCGGGCGCAGCCGAAACGGCGGCCTGGATCCAATCGACAGCGGGTGGAGAAATATTCGGACCACCTACGCCGGCATAATCACCGCTGATCAGCGTGCCGACGAGATAAAAGAGCCAGTCGGGATCAGGCATGCAATCGCCATCCGTGTAGGCAAAAATCTCGCCCGTGGCGGCATGCGCGCCGACATTGCGAGCATAGCTGAGGCCCATGTTTTTCTGCACGATGTTCTGGAAATCGGGCAGCTTCTCCCCGGTCTTCGCGGCGCGCTCGTTGCGTGATTTTACGTAAGCAGCGACCAGTTCCTGCGTTTTGTCCTTCGAGCCGTCGTCCACCAGCACGATTTCAAAGTCGGGATAATTGACGAGGTCGAGCGACTCCAGGCAATCCTTGAGTGTCATTGCGCCGTTGTAGGAACAGACGATCACGGAAACGCGCGGGTATTTCTCGAGCTTCACCCGCGAGGTGATCGGCTCGATGCCCGCCAGCTTGTCCTTCAAAACATGGAAGGCTTTCTTCGGCTTTCTGTCGTGGGTGACGAGGCCGAACGCCCAGTCCGTGATCTCATGCCCGCCGGTGAACCATTCATCCGTCCACGAAAAAAAGATCGTCCCGGCCGCGCCACCTTTCACCACTACATCGAGATGCCAGTCGAGCACATCGCCCTGCATTTCCTCGCCCTTGCGGATCGTGTCGAGCCCGAACTCGCCCATGATGAGCGGTTTGTCATCAGCGAGGTTTTGCAATCGCGCGAGGTATTTTTCAAAGTCGGTGCGACGCTCGAGATAGACGTTGAAGCTGTAGAAATCGACGTTCTGCGGCAGCAGATACTCCGTGGGCGGATAGCTCGCATAGCTGTAAAGCGGTCGCGGATCGGTCGCCCGCGCGATGGAAACGAGCTTCTCTACAAAAGTGATCACGCGCCGCGCCCCGAGCCAGCGCACCATGGTGGATGGAATTTCGTTGCCCACGAGATAGGCAAAAATCGCCTCGTGTCCCTTGTTCGCCGCCACCGCATCGCGGATCGTGCGCTCGATCTGCCGGCGCATCGCCCCCTGGTTCAAAAACTCGATGTGCTCCGCCCATGGGATGCTGATCATCACGCGCAGCCCGGCATCGCGCGCGCAATCGAGCAGCCAGCGTGGCGGCACGTGGTAGATGCGGATCAGGTTCACCCCGAGCTCGTTCATCAGTGCAAAGTCCGCTTTCGCCTTCTCCGGCGTGCCTACGAAATCTCCTTTCTCATCCGGCGCAAACGGCCCGTATGTGACACCTTTTAGAAAAAACTTCCTGGTTCCCTCGAAAAAAAACTTCGCGCGCACGCGAATTGGTTCGAGGCGGTTTGCGGATGGTGGAACTTCAGGAACTGCAGGGCTCATTGATTGGACAATTGGATTACCGGATTATCGGATAAATGGAAGTTTCATTTATCCTATCGCGAGGAGTGCCTTTGCCGCCACTTCCCCGGTGCGCTGCAAATCCTCCATGGAATGGGCCAGTGAAATAAATCCTGTTTCGAACTGGGACGGGGCAAAATAGACCCCTCCATCGAGGCAAAGATGGAAGAAACGGGCGAATTTTTCCCGGTCGCTGTGCTGGGCCGATGCGAGGTCGGTCACCTCGTTTCCCGTGAAGAAAAGGCAGAACATGGAGCCGATGCGGTTGAAGAAATATTTGCCCGGGAGTTTGCCGATCGCATCCCGGACGATCTCCTCGAACAGCGCGCCGGATTTTTCCAGTTCCTGCCAGCCGTTGCGACGCTCCATTTCCTTCAACTGCGCAAGGCCCGCAGCCATCGCCAGCGGATTCCCGGAAAGCGTGCCCGCCTGGTACACCGGCCCAAGCGGCGATAGGAAATCCATGATCTCCGCGCGCCCGCCGAAGGCTCCCACGGGCAGGCCTCCGCCGATCACCTTCCCCAGCGCGGTCAGGTCGGGCCGAATCCCGTACACCTCCTGCGCCCCACCGCGCGCCACGCGGAAACCGGTCATCACCTCATCGAAAATCAGCAGCGCGCCGTGCTTGGTGCAAAGATCGCGCAGCAACTCCAGAAAACCCGCCTGCGGGAAAAAGAGTCCCGCATTTGCCGGGATCGGCTCCAGGATCACCGCCGCGATTTCTTTGCCATGCGTGGCAAACACGGATTTTAGAAGTTCCGCGTCATTGAACGGCAGCGTGATCGTCAAATCCGCAAATGCCTTCGGGATTCCTGCGCTGTCCGGCTCGCCATGCGTGAGCGCACCGCTGCCGGCCTTCACGAGCAACGAATCCACGTGGCCGTGGTAGCACCCCTCGAACTTCACAACCCGGTCCCGCTTCGTAAATCCGCGCGCAAGCCGGATGCACGACATGGTCGCCTCCGTGCCGCTGTTCACCATGCGCACTTTTTCGATGCCGGGCACCCAATCGCAGATCATACGCGCCATCTCGATCTCGTAGGGGTTCGGGATGCCGAAGCTGACACCGTGGTCCGCCGCTTCCTTGATCGCGTCGATCACCACCGCCGGGGCATGCCCGAGGATCGCCGGCCCCCATGTCCCGACGTAGTCGATGTATTCGTTCCCATCGATGTCCCGGATATGCGAACCCTGCGCGTGATTTACGAAAAAAGGCTCCCCACCCACGGCGCGGAACGCCCTCACGGGGGAATTCACCCCCCCGGGTATGAATTTCTTCGCGGTTTCAAAGGCTCGTGCGGATTCGGTTCGATTCATGGAAACGGGCAACATAGATCACTTCCCGCCGACTTCCCAATTCCAAAATTTGCTTTCGCTTTCCCAAACGACAATTAGATTGACCCCATGGTTCCCTACCGCCTCGGGCTCGCCGTTTTGCTCATCCTCATCGCGCTCCCTGCGGGGCATGCCGCCGGACCGGCCTTTCGCGAGCCGGGCGCGATTTACCTGGAGGACCTGCTCCCCAAACCGCTCAAGGTCGATGTGACCGCCGAGGCGCCCATTTATTTCGATCTCGGTTTCGAGCGGTATCTGGGCCAGTTGAAAAAAGGCCAGCTCGTTGAGTTGCAGGCCGTGACCGACACCGCATATCGTGTAAAGGGGCAGGCGAAACAGGGCCAGGTGGTTGGCTGGGTTGATCCCCAGTACCTTGGCGCACTCAAACCCGATTTTCTGGCCAACATCAAGAAAGCCGCACAGCGCCTGGACGAGGTCCGGGCCCTCATCGCCCGCAAGGAAGCCGCCATCAACATGACCCCCGATGAAGTGCACGCCAGCCTCGGCAAGGCGAGTACTGTTACCTCGCGCCTCGATGCAGCAGGGCGTCACGAAGTGTGGGAATACATCCGCTACGACAATGTCCCGCAGCAAACCACCGGCTACGACCGCTTTGGCAATCCGGTCACAAGCACGGTTTATGTGAAAGTGCCCATCGGCAAGCTCTCTGTCATTTTCGACAACAACCTCGTCACCGCCCTCGAGCAAAGCGAAACCAACCTCGCAAAGGATTCGCAGGCCAAAATCATCGCGACGCCGATCCAGGTGTATTAAAATCCACCGCCGCCGTTTCCTGCGGTTGACAGACCGTGCCGTGCTGTTATGTAATGCGTCTCCTTCTTCTGGCGGGGTAGCCAAGTGGTAAGGCCGAGGTCTGCAAAACCTCCATCCGCGGGTTCGATTCCCGCCCCCGCCTCCAATCCGCATGCGCGCTCCGCTTTTCCGATTGCGATTGTCAAGGTTTGTCAAGATTGAGGCGGGATTGCCGCTGTACATCTCTCTGTGAGATTTTTGGCGGCTCTCTGTAACGGCAAGGATTGTCATGTTTTTGGGAAATTCCGGCTCCGGGGGTTGGATGGAGCAGTGGTGAACCGGCGGAGCGATGCGGTTTGGTGGCTTGTTTTCATGCCCCATGGTCGTTGGAGCCGCGGGAGAGAAAGTCAATGAAATTTGGCGCGCTTGTTGCGCGTGAATTGCGGCCTGGCTTCCCGTTTCACCGGTGGCTGATCTTTCGCCCTCTTGAACGCCGGCCCACATTGACGGCGCTTTTCATGTACAGGTGCGTTGCGGTAACCACTCCGCGCAGCCGGTGCTCTGCGCCGGCTTGAAACCTGCCAACCATCACCTCAACAATGAACCATACTGACAATCATGTCCGTTCTTGTAATTGACAGTAATATCACGGTGCGGGAATGGGTATATTTTTTGAATCGATGTTTCTTACAGGCCGCAATCTTTTTGTCAAAGAACGCAACAAGGCTTTATGCTCATGGAAAGCGTTGGCAACAATAACACCGGACAGCCTGTGACCGGGCGCAAGAAAACAGTACTTTGCGTTTTTCGAGCTATTTATTTGCAATAGTTCAAACAGCTTTAACTCAATGTTAATAACCAGGTGCCGCGCGGTGAGCCTGTAACCAAGATCCTCCAATTCCTCCGGCCTTATCTTCCTGCCATGCTGGTAGTAATGATCATAAGGCTCGCCCGTGGGAATAACATCCGAGGCAGGTGTGAACAAGTTAACTTTGTGAAGAGAGTTTTCCATGTGTATCCGTATTTCAAGACATTCCATTTGAGGGGATACATTTTATATTCATAACGGGTAAACCGAAACGAGTCGCACTGAAACTATATGACTTAATGCGGCGGATACGTGGCAGCTATGTTACAATTCCGTGAATTTCAACGATTCTCATCATGTTACCTTAATATAAGTTAAGGAAAACAGCGGCAGCCCGCGGAAAAGAGCGAGGGTCTCCCTCTTTTCCAAGTTAGTGTCATATACCAGGTCCGATAACGGCGCTTTCCGCGGATGCACATTGCCATGCGACTCCAAAATCAAAAGTTCATGCAATCGTAACCTGATCGTCACGCATCTGTAACATTGTACGTTTTGATTTGCCGCAACGCCGGAGTGAAACGCTCACGGCGCATGATTATTTGTACCATAAAAAGGTTATTAGCCATTAAGACGGTAATACATAGTAATGAATACAAGAGCGCCCGCGACGGCGGCGCTCCCGGGTGGATTCCTGATTTTCCGGGGAAAGGATTACGGGCAAATACTGCACTGCTGCAGCTGCTCGCGCTTCTCTGTTGTACAGGTGGGCTGGAGGCGAAGGAGACCCCTTCCACATCCACTCCCGCTGCCAGCCAGCCGAAGACCGACGCAACCGGGGCCCAGCCGGTGGTGGCCACGCAGAATACACCGGCGATGTACATCCTGGAATACAGGGTGCAAGGCGTACATGTACTGAGCAACCTGGAAGTGGAGAAAGCCGTGTATCCGTTTCTCGGGCCGGGCCGCACGAAGGATGACGTGGAGAAGGCGCGGCAGGCTCTCGAGAAGGCTTACCAGGACAAGGGATACCAGACGGCCTCCGTGCAAATCCCGGTGCAGCAGGTGAAACGGGGGATAGTAATTTTGCAGGCGACGGAGGGCACGGTGGGCAGGCTCAGGGTGCATGGCTCACGTTATTACTCGGCGGAGAAGATCAAGGAGCAGGCGCCATCGCTCGCGGAAGGCAAGGTGCCGAACTTCAATGAAGTCTCGCGCGACATCGTGGGCCTGAACCAGTCGGCGGACAGGCGAGTCACCCCTGTCTTGCGGGCGGGAGTTGTGCCGGGCACGGTGGACATCGATTTGAACGTGAAGGACACGCTGCCCCTGCACGGGAGCGTGGAGTTGAACAACCGGTACAGCGCGGACACCACGGAGCTGCGGCTCAACGGCTCGGTGAGCTACGATAACCTGTGGCAACTGGGCCACGGCGCCGGGTTCAGTTTCCAGCTTGCCCCGCAGCGGTTACAGGATGCGGAGGTTTTTTCGGGCTACTACCTGGCGCGGTTTCAAGGAATAAACTGGCTGAGCCTCATGGTGCAGGCGACGAAGCAGGACAGCAATGTCTCCACGCTCGGGGGTTCCGCAGTGGCCGGGAAGGGACAGACCGCCGGGGTGCGGGCAATCGTCAATCTGCCAAACGGGAAGGATTTCTACAATTCCGTGACATTCGGCTTTGATTACAAGCATTACGACCAGGATTTGACGGTGGGCAGCAGCACCATCGCGACGCCGACGACCTACTACCCACTGAGCGTGGCCTACAATGCGAACTGGACGGGGAAAACCTCGCACACGGAGCTCAACGCGAGCGCCAATTTCAACCTGCGCGGCCTCGGTAGCAGTCTCGCCGAGTTGAACAACAACCGGTTCAAATCGGACGGCAATTTCATCTATCTGCGGGGCGACGTTGCCCATACGCACGACCTGCCCGGGGGATTCCAGGCCTTCGGGAAATTACAGGGGCAGGTCGCGGACCAGGCGCTGATCAACAGCGAGCAGATCAGCGGCGGCGGCCTGGGCACCGTACGGGGCTACCTCGAATCCGCCGTGCTGGGCGACAACGGCATCTTCGTCTCAGCGGAATTGCGCACACCACCGATGGGCTGGCTGTTGCGGGACAAGGTGAACGACTGGCGTTTTTTCGTGTTCGGCGACTGGGGGATGGTGAGCGTGATCGATCCGCTGCCGCAGCAGGAGGAGCAACTGAGGCTCGCCAGCTTCGGCTGGGGAACCCGGATGCGCCTGTGGGACCACGTCAACGGGTCGCTGGACATGGGCGTGCCGCTCATCGGGCAGGGAACGACAAAACCCTGGGACCTGCTCTTCACCTTCCGGGTGTGGGCTGAATTTTAACTCTTAAAAAATACACAATGGGAACTGCAATCAAACGAGCAAACGGAGGCCTCTTCAAATCGCTGCTGTGGGGCATGGTGGCCGCGGCGACGATGTCCTGCACAGCGCATGCATGGTGGAATGCGGAGTGGACAATCCGCAAAAAAATCACCGTGGACACGTCGGACAAGGGCGGCGGAATCACCGCGCCCATCGGCACCGCCACGGTACTGATCCGGCTGCACGACGGCGATTTCCAATTCGGGTCCGCCAAGCCGGACGGAAGCGACATCCGTTTCGTGGCGGCGGATGACAAGACACCGCTTTCCTACCAGATCGAGGCATTTGACAACACCCTGAACGAGGCGTTTGTCTGGGTCAAAGTCCCCGACTTGAAACCCGGCGGGAAGGCTGAAATCTGGCTCTACTACGGCGACGAGAAGGCGGAGGCCGAGAAACCCGAGGACGCAAAAAAAACCTACGACAAGGACACCGTGCTGGTCTACCACTTCGGCGAGCGCAACGCCGCAGCCGCAGATTCCAGCAGTTCCGGAAACACCGCAGCGAACGCCGGCACACCGGTCGAGGGCTCGGTGATCGGCGGCGGCGTCCGCTTCCTGAGCAAGAACGCCATCGCGATCCCCGGCTCCCCGTCCCTCGCGTGGAGCGACAGCAGCTCGATGACGTTCTCCGCATGGATCAAGCCCATGGATGTGAGCGCAAATGTGGTGCTCTTCAGCCGGCATGAGCAGGGCAACTCGTTCGTGATCGGGATCGACGCCGGGGTGCCATACGCCGAGGTGAAAACCGCCTCCGGCTCCCAGCGCACACCGGGCGGCGCGGCGCTTGCGACCGGCATCTGGCGGCACCTGGCGGTGACTGCCGACGGCACTAAGATCACCCTTTATCTCGATGGCGAATCCTATGGCGCGGCATCTGCGTCGCTGCCCGCGTTGAAAGGCCCCGCGCTGCTCGGCGGCGACGGCCCCGCGGCAGGCGCGGATGGAGCAGCCGCCGCGCCCGATGCCGCTGCGATCACGGGTGGCTTCGTAGGCGAGATGGACGAAGTGGAGATTTCCAGCATCGCGCGCCCGCAGGGTTTTCTGCAGCTCGCCGCATTCGGCGAAGGCACGGGCGACAAGGCGGCGAAGATCGTGACCGCGGGCAATGACGAAACCTCCGGCGGTGGCAGCGAGAATGAACTGACGAAGCACATCTCCCTGATCACGGACATTTCAAAATCGCTGACTCCCGACGGCTGGGCGGTGATTTTTCTCTGCACGCTCCTCGCCGTCGTCGGCTGGTGGGTGACGGTGATGAAGCTTCTCTATCTCAACAAGGTCAAGAAAGGGACGAGCGTTTTCCTAAAGGAATGGGAACATCTCTCCGCCGACCTCAGCGTGCTGGACCATGGCGACGAGGAAAACATCAAGAGCATGGGCGGCAAGGCGACCGCGAAGTCGCAAAAGCTCATGCGCCAGTCGCCGATTTACCACATCTACAAGATCGGGTCGGAGGAAATCCAGCACCGCATCAATAACGCGCAGGAGGGATTCAACGGCCTCTCAGGACGCTCCATGCAGGCGATCCGCGCCACGCTGGATGGCGGGCTGGTGCGCGAAGTCCAGCGGCTGAATTCGAACCTCGTGTTCCTCACCATCGGCATCTCGGGTGGGCCGTATCTCGGGCTGCTCGGCACGGTGATCGGCGTCATGATCACCTTCGCCGTCATCGCAAAATCCGGCGCCGTGGAAGTGAACTCCATCGCGCCCGGCATCGCGGGAGCGCTGCTTGCCACCGTGGCCGGCCTGGCCGTCGCGATCCCGGCGCTCTTCGCCTACAGCTACATCAGTTCGCGCATCAAGGACGCGGTGAACGACATCACGATCTTCATCGACGAATTCGTTGCGAAAATCGCCGAGGCATTTCCATCCACCCACGATTAAGCCATGCAAGCCGACTCCGGAAAATCCTTCGACGACATCAACGTCACGCCAATGGTGGACCTCTACCTCGTGCTCCTGCTGATCTTCATCATCATGACGACGGCAGGCGTGCAGAGCGTGAAAGTCAACCTGCCGAAGGCGGGCGGCCCCGCCAAGAAAAACGACGCGCCGAAAACACAGGCGATCACCGTCAACAACGAGGGGAAACTGTTCCTCAACACAATCCCGGTGACCCTGCCCGACCTGGAGCAAAAGCTGACACAGCTCAAGTCAAAGACCCCGGCATTCCCCGTGGTGGTGCGCGGTGACAGCCAGACGCAATACCAGGGGGTGATGAACGTGCTCGATGTGCTCGGACGTGTCGGCATCACCGAGATAGGGCTGGCCACCAAACCGCAGAAATAACGCGAACCGACGGATGGACGACCAATCACATAGCACGGAGACAGCGGAGCAAGGCCGGGAGAACCAGCCTGCGCCCGCACGGATATCCGCGCCCCGCCCGCCCGCCCGCAAGTCCGCCTATGTTCCGAAAGCTCCGGTCGCGCCGCGCCAGCGCGCACCGATTGATGACGGGGATGATGATGGGTTCTTCAAGCGCAATCTCGCGCCGATCATCATCGGCGTGATCGTCCTGGCCGGTGGCGGATACTTTTTGACCCACATGCCGTCGGGAAAAAGCACACCGGCACAACATGCCCCCGAGCAGATCGTCAGGATCACGCTTCCGCCGCCACCTCCTCCTCCCCCGCCGCCGAAGCTGCAGCCTCCCCCGCCGAAGGATGTGAAGCAGCCGGAGCATGCCCCGGTGGACAAACCGATGGACAAGCCCGCCGAAAAACCCAAGCCCGTGGACAAACCACCGGAAGGGCTCGGCACGAACATCAAGGGCCCGGGGGGGAATGGCGATCTCAGCAGCTCCGGCAACGGGACAATCGGCGGAACTGGAAACGGCCCGAATGGCGGCGGCAGCATGTGGGGCTGGTATGCCGGGCAGGTGCAGGCGCGTGTCGCGGATGCCTTGCGTAAAAATCCGCGCACGAGTTCCGCAACCCTGAACATCCAGGTGAAGGTCTGGACGGATTCCACAGGCCGCATCAGCCGCGCCCAACTCGTCGGCTCGACAGGCGACAAGGCCATGGACGACGCAATCAAGAATGAAGTCCTGACCGGTCTCCGGATGCAGGAAGCTCCCCCTGCAGACATGCCCGTACCGATCACCCTGCGCCTCACCGCGCGACGCCCCCATTAACTGCAGAATACTTTCCAATGAAGATCAGTAAAACAATGTTCCTTGAACCTGCCTTTTCCCGCATGCGGCTTGCATCGCTGCTTGCGTCATCCTTTTGCTTAATGCTCGCCCATCCGGTGCTGGGCGCAGATCCGGCCACCTCTTCCTTTACCCTGGAGTCGATGCAAGCCCCGACACCTGCCCCCGTCGAGTCACCGGCCCGGACACGCGCAACCCACGCGCCAATACCGGGGCCAACGACAACACCCGTAGCCCTTCCCGCCGACTTTGTATCGCCCTCCCCCGCCGAAAGGAGCACGCGTTCAATGGATACGCCTGTCCCGATGGCAACCACCACACCGGTGCCAGTTCCACCCGATTTTCCGCTGCCTACACCCAGCCCCGCAGCGGTCGCCAGGAGCACTCCGGCCCCGAGACACGCTAAAGCGATGCCCACCACGACACCGGCCCCAACCCCTGCGGATTACGAGTTACCCTCCTCCAGCCCCTTCATCCACCCGAAGCCCGCGGAATCCCAGGCTTCCGCCACGCCCATGATGCAGGCCCAGGCCACGCCTGCCAGATCGAAGCCAGCCCAGGTTCCAGCCGCCCCTTCCATGCCCACCCTGCGCAAGGATGCAGCAGTGGCGCTTATCGCCGGGAACATCGACGCGCCGCCTTCATCGGACAGCGCGCTCTTCGCGCCTCCTCCTGTTGCGGAATCCAGGCAGGCGCCTTCGCAAAATGTGACGATCAACCTCATTAATCGTCTCGTTGAACGGGGCATCCTGACGAAGGAAGACTCCTCCGATCTCATCAAACAAGCCGAGCAGGACGCCGTGGTGGCGCGCAAGCAGGCGGTGGAAGATGCTACAGCCGCCGCGCGCGATGCCGTACCCGAACCACCATCCGACGATGCAGTGCGCGTCGCGTATGTGCCCGAGGTGGTAAAGCAGGAGATGCGCGACCAGATCAAGCAGGAGGTCCTTGCGCAGGCCCGCGACGAAAAGTGGGCGGCCCCAAATGCCGTGCCCGAATGGGTCTCGCGCTTCCGCTTCTTCGGGGACATCCGTGTCCGTTATGAGGGGGATTTTTATCCCACGGGTAATGACAACACCGGGGCCTTCCCGAATTTCAATGCGATCAACACCGGAGCTCCATTCGATGTCGCGGGAAGCACCTTCTCCCCGCAGTACAATGTGGACCAGAACCGCAACCGCTTCCGGTTGCGCGCGCGGGGCGGGGCTGATGTGGACCTGGGAGAGGGCTTCACGGCCGGCCTGCGCATTGCCACCGGCGAAAACGATTCCCCTGTCACCGAGAACCAGAGCCTCGGGGCTTCAAACAACGGCCAGGGAGGGAATTTCAGCAAGTACGCCATCTGGCTCGACCGCGCGTTCCTCAAATACCAGATCGGCGGGCTGCCGAACAAGGACCTGAGCATCATGCTGGGCCGGTTTGACAACCCTTTCTTCTCCACGACCGCGATCTGGGCGGATGACCTGGGCTTCGACGGATTCGCCCTGAAAGGCAAATACGACGTAGGCCACGGGGTAACTCCTTTTGTAACTCTCGGCGCCTTCCCGGTATTCAATACCGACTTCAACTTCTCGACCAACAATCCCGCAAAGTTCAAAAGCGAGGACAAGTATCTTTACGCGATCCAGGCGGGCGCGGAGTGGAAGATCAACAACGATTTCACGGCGAAACTTGCCGCGGCGTTATATGATTACCAGAACATCGAGGGCAAGCTGTCCAGCCCCTTCACGCCGCTGACATCCTCGGACCAGGGAGATACCGACGACAGCCGGCCGGCGTTCGCGCAGAATGGCAACACCTACATGGCGATCAGGGACATCGTCCCGACGGCGCAAAACAACTTCGGCACGACCAACCAGTTCCAATACTTCGGGCTTGCCACACCGTTCCGCGAGCTGGCGATCACCGGGAGGCTTGATTACAATCATTACGATCCCTTCCACGTCGCCCTGACGGGTGAGTGGGTGACCAACCTCGCCTTCGACCGCAATTCGATTGCCAACAAGGCGGTCAATAACTTCGGGGCAAACAACGGGGTCTATGCGGGTGGCAACAATGCGTGGATTGTGAACCTGAAGGTCGGCAGCGCCGCGCTGGAGAACCGCTGGGACTGGAACCTCGGGGTCAACTACCGCTATGTCGAATCCGATTCCGTCGTGGATGGTTTCAATGACTCGGATTTTGGTTCACCCCTCACCGGCACCAACCTCAAGGGATACACCGTCTACGGGTCGCTGGCCCTCTCCCCGCGCGTCTGGCTCTTCCTCCGGTACATGAGCGCCAACAGCATCGCGGGCCCGCCTTACCGGAATGACATTTTACAACTGGATGTGAACACCAAATTCTAACCATGAACAGAAATCCACTCATTCTCATTGCATTGATCGCCCTGTCGCCGCTTGCAACGCTTCATGCCGCGGACCAGCCGAATGCCGCCGAGGCCCGGCTGCGCGAGGCGCTGCGCAATACCATGCTGCAATTGCGCGACGCCCAGAACCAGGTTGCCGCGCTCCAGGCGACGCAGGTCGAGAACGAACAGAAAATAAAGATGCTCAACGACCAGGCGGACACGCTGGTCAAGCAAAGCATCGCCGACAAGGAAACGTCCGACAAAACCATCACGGACCTTAAAGCAAAGGTAACCACTCAGGACGCGGAGCTTGCGCGGCTCAAGCTTTCGCTTGAAAAATGGAAGATCGGCTACCAGCAGGCAGCAACCTTTGCAAAGGCAAAGGAGGCGGAACGCGCAAAGCTGGCGTCGCAGGCCATCCTCCTCCAGCGCCGGGCCGACGACCTTGAGACGAAGAACAACGAGCTGTTCAAGATCGGCAGCGAAATCCTCACCCGCTACGAAAAATTCAGCCTCGGAAACGCGCTTGCAGCAAAGGAACCCTTCCTCGGCATCACCCGCGTCAAACTTGAAAGCCAGGTACAAGACTACCAGGACAAACTCCTCAACCAAAAGAAAACGCCATGAAAATAAAACAGTCCGCTCATTCGCACGCCATGCCGGTCATCGGGATGATCTGCTTCTCCTTTCTTACATACGGTATCTTTGTCTATCATAGCATCGGGGCAGACTCCACCGCTGCGGTTTCCCAGCATACTTCCGGCTCCACCGCGGCCATCGTTTCGAAGGCAATCGTAGCCGCGGGGGAAAGCAGTGCCGAGGCCACGCCTCCCTCCGCCGGAGTCACTGTTTCAGCAGGCGACTCAGATTCCACGATTACGGATCCAAACGTGGTCGCGCGCATCGGAAGCACGGATGTGAAACTCGAGGATATGCGCAAGATCATCGCGAGCCTTACCCCGGACGAGCAGGCGGCGGTCAAGGCCGACCCTGTTTTTCTGATGAAGGTGGTCCGCACGATATTGCTGGAGCAGCTTGTCATGAAGGAGATTTCCGCGAAGCAATGGGGGCAGCAGCCGGAAGTGCTCGCACACCTCGAAAGGATCCGCGAAACCACGATTGCAGACATGTACCTGCGATCGGTATCAATGCCGGCCGACGACTTTCCCAGCGACGCCGAGTTGCACAAGGCTTACGAGGCGAACAAGGCGTCCTTCTCCGTACCGCATCAATTCAAGGTATCCCAGATTTTCATCGCCGTTTCGCTGACCGCTGAAAAAGAAATCGCGCAAAGAGCGCAGAATAAACTCAATGCCATCCAAAAAAAACTCCAGGAACCCAATGCTGACTTCGCCGCCATCGCAAAGAGTGACAGCGATGACAACCTGAGCGGGACGCAGGGCGGCGACATGGGATGGCTTGTCGATACGAAAATGCCGGCCAAGATCCGCGCCCAGGCGCTTGCGCTTCCGAGGGGTATCGTATCCGCGCCCGTGAGATTGAACGACGGGTATCATATTCTAAAGGTGATGGACACCAGGGATCTCTCCGTGACTCCGTTTGAACAGGTCAGGGAGTCCCTGACACAACGCCTTCGCACGGAACGCGAGCACGCAAACCGCCTGGTCTATCTCGACAAAATGCTGCAGGCATCCCCTGTCGTGGTCAACGACCAGGCTGTTTTCAATCTGGTAAAAAAGGCGGAAAAGTAACCCATGAAATCCCGCCTTCAGCCTGTATGGGTGGCACTGTCAGTCACTTTGGTGGCAAGCTTTGCGGCGGGCGCGCGTGATCTTCTGCGGCCCGGTGTCTCGCAGGGGTCGGGTCCGGCCGGGACTTCGCAAACCTATGGCGCCACCGGGGCGTCAACTGCCCAGGCGACAGCCAATGCCAGCGATGTACTGGCACGGACAACCCAGGCATTGCAGGCGGTGCAGGCGATGCAGAATGCCGCCCGCAACGCGGCGCTGAAGGCGCAGAACAATCTCGGGGCTGATCCGAATCATCCGGGGCAGCAACTTCCCAATGTGCCGAACGGTCTCGCCGCCGGGGGGCTTGTACCCGATACGGGACTGGCGTCAAACGGAGTGGCCAATCCCACGATCACATGGCAGGGCGCCGGAACGCCTGTCCAGTCCACGAAAAACGGAAATACCACGGTCAGCGTCCCACAAACTTCCCAGCAGGCGATTCTAAACTGGCAGACTTTTAACATTGGCCAGGCCACCACGCTGGACATCGACCAGAGCGCTGGTGGCGCCAATGTCGGCCAGTGGGTTGCTTTCAACAAGATCAACGACCCCACGGGCATTCCATCGCAAATCCTGGGTTCGATCCACGCGCTGGGGCAGGTCTATTTGATCAACCAGAACGGCATCATTTTCGGGGGAGCGTCCCAGGTCAATGTGCATACCCTTGTGGCATCCTCACTGCCGATCAATGACAACCTCATCGGCCTTGGCTTGCTCAACAATGCGGATGAGCAATTCCTCTTCTCGCAAATTCCGATCAATCCAGGGGCGAATGGCACACCAGCATTCACCCCGCCGGCTCCGAATACACCAAGTGGCAGGGATGGCGATGTAGTGGTGCAGCAGGGAGCGAGCATTTCCGCGCCGACGACTGCCGATCACGTGGGTGGTAGAGTCGCGTTGATCGGGCCCAATGTAACCAACGCCGGCACTATCTCCACCCCCGACGGGCAGACGATCCTGGCGGCGGGCAATCAGGTCGCAATGACAGGGCACGCGACCACTGATCCGAGTTTGCGCGGCCTCAACGTTTATGTGGGGGCCGTCGATCAATACAGCGGCAATGCGACTAATTCAGGTCTCATCGATGTTCCACGGGGGAACATTTCGATGACAGGCAAGTCAGTGAACCAGCTTGGCGTGGCCGACAGCACCACATCGGTTTCCTTGAACGGCCGGATCGATCTTCTGGCTGATTATGGTGCGACAAGCAGCGGTGGAGTTCAGAACGTTCAGCCATTTCTTCCGCAGTTCGCCGGCAGCGTAACCTTGGGACAGGGAAGTGTGACCGAGATCACCCCCGAGCTGGATAGCACGGAGCGCGTCGTCGGTTCCCAACTGGCGTTGTCTTCGCTGGTCAATATCCAGGGCCAGACGATCCATCTGGCGCAGGATTCCATCCTCCTTGCACCCGGCGCGAGGACACCCGCGGATGCCAGCCGGCCCGCACTGGGCATCGACGGCCTCGGCTTGAATTCCGGCATCACGCTGAACGCGGGAGTATGGACGCTGGCTTCAACGGGAGCGATCAGCGTTTATAACTTCGTCCATTCCGCCGGCCAGATATATCTCGATGCAGGCGCAATGATCAATGCGGCGGGCACCACCAATGTGAGCGCCCCGGTTTCGGAGAACATCGTGTCGGCGCAATTGCGCGGCGCGGAACTTCAAAACTCGCCATTGCAGCGAAACGGTATCCTTCGCGGGCAGACCGTGCATGTGGATATCCGCCAGACCGGCATATACAACGGAAACGCCTGGGTCGGCACGCCGCTGGCCGATGTGTCGGGCTATGCCAGCCTCGTGGACCACACGGTGGCGGAACTTACGACCGATGGAGGAACGATCTCGCTGACGGCAGGTAACTCGGTGGTTATGCAACGCGGCTCGACCGTGAATGTCTCCGGTGGCTGGATCAATTACCAGGGCGCCATGGTGCAAACCACTAAACTGATTTCCGGCGGGCATATCTACGATATCTCGCAAGCCACACCCGACATTGTTTATCAGGGTATTCTTAATGGCTTTACCGCGGATTATTCAAAATGGGGTATCACGGAGACTTTTGGCACGCCATTGATAGGCGGTCCTTATTTCCAGAAGGGATATATCGAGGGAGGAAATGGCGGCTCCATCCGAATCACGGCGCCTTCCACGGCTCTCGACGGCAATCTGCTCGGCAACACGGTAAGTGGTCCGCGGCAACGGGCGATCGCACCGGCGCTCAGCGTCCTGTCCCTTGTATTCCAGGCGCAGGATCCGGTTCCTCCCGCATTCGTCACAACCTCCCCCACTCCGCCCGACATTATTTTCGAATCCGGCGTCACGCTGGCAGCGGCAGATCCTTTCGCAGTGGATGGCCTGGGAAATCCTTTGCCATTGCGCGCGGACCGCGAGGCGGAGGTCGTGCTGTCCCCCGATCTTACCAGCAAGAATGGCTTTGGTGTGCTCAATATCAACAATAGTGATGGAAATATCACGGTGCCGGCGAACGTTTCGCTGACAACGGCTGTGGGTGGAGCCGTGAGCTTCGCCGCAGCCAACATCAATATCCAGGGCAGGATAACCGCCTCCAGCGGTGCATTGAGCTTCAGCACTTACGATATTTCCCCCTATCTGGCATTGACATCCACGCCACCCGCGGACCCTGCGCGGGGTCAGTTTACATTGGGTGGAGCGGCATCCCTGAGCACAGCCGGCCTTGTAGTTAATGACCTTGCCTCCTCTTCTTCTCCCTACAGCCTTTCGCTGGTTAACAGCACGAATGGCGGATCTGTCTCGATCAACAGCTATAATGTCAGGCTTGCGGGGGGAAGTGCGATTGATGTATCCGGCGGCGTGGCCCTCAGCGAGAACACCAAGGGGGCCGTGGTTACGAGTTTCGGAAAAGGCGGGAGTCTCACGATCAATGCAGGTCAGGACCCCAGCCTCCCCTCGCTCCTCGGTGGCAAGCTCGTGCTGGGTGCAACTCTCAAGGGTTACTCGGGTGGCAAAGGAGGGACGTTGAGCCTGCTTGCGCCATTGATCCAGATAGGAGGCTCCGCCACGACTGCCGATACGTTGCTGCTCTCGCCGGATTTCTTCAATCAAGGCGGTTTCGCCAGTTTCAATTTGAGTGGGATTGGCGCCGCTACGGGACAGGCCTTCCAATATATCCCCGCCATCGATATTGCACCGGGAACAGTGATTGCCCCACAGGTGAAAAGCTATGTTGCCGCCCCGGACCTCACCGGAATAAATGGTGTTGTGCTTACGCCTGTCCTCGCGCCTGAAGGGGTGCGCACAGCGGTCAGTCTCACATTCAAGGCAATAGGAGCGACCGACCAGTTCAATACTATCACCCCTCTCCTGGCGCGCGGCGATTTTGTCATGGGGAAAGGCGCGATCATCCTGACCGATCCCCAGACTGATCCGACGAGGGGAGTTACCATCAGCGGGCAGAGCGTCACCGTGCTGGGATCAATCATCGTGCCGGGCGGCGTGATTTCAATCAAGGGGGCGGCGGACACAAGCATCCTTTTTGCGAATAACGGGGAATCGGTGCCTACTGTCGATCTTGGTCCGCAAAGCATTTTATCCACGGCGGGCAGGATCGTGCTGACGCCCGATCCCACCGGGCAGGGCCTTCGCACAGGCTCTGTGCTGCCGGGAGGCAACATCACGGTCTCCGGAAATATCGTGGCCGAGGCGGGCGCGTTGCTCGACGTATCAGGAGCCACGGGGACGCTCGACCTGCCGCCGGCGGACAGCGGGCAGGACACCCCACTTAACGGGTCTTTCCACGGACGTGTTGCAATATCAACCCGTGTGGATAGCAATGGCGGATCGATCACGCTCGCGGGCGGAACGGAATTGTTCACGGATGCAACGCTGAGGGGTGCGGCGGGCGGGCCTTCCGCCGTGGGAGGAAGCCTCACGCTTTCATCCGGCATCAATGGCACGGGCGGCCAGACCCCGCTGAATCCCAACCTGCTCATCACGCAAAACCAGCCGACAATTTCGGTTCCGTTTTACCCGGCGGGTCAGACGGCGATTGGACACGCGGTGCTGGACATACACGGAAACATTATTTCTGGAATGGGGTATTTTGCGGCTGATAGTTTTAATACCAGCGGGCTCGCTTCGCTTACATTGAAAGACACGGTGCAATTTTCCGGCCCGGTGAATATCTCCGCAGCAAGCAGCCTGACCATTGCCACCGGCGGTGTCATTTTCGCAGATTCAGCGGTAACTCTCAGCGCGCCTTATGTTGCGATGGGAACACCATTCCAGACACCGTTGCAGACGCTGCAACTCCCCGTGAGTGTTTTCCAACTGGGAAGCAGCCCGTTCTATTTTCCACCTACTTTCGGCACGGGCAGCCTGACGGTGAATGCGAATCTGATCGATATCGGCAATCTCTCGCTGCAGAACATCGGCAAAGCAAACTTCAACGCCCTGAACGGAGACATCCGGGGCGGCGGCACGCTGGATGTTGCAGGCGATATTAACATGGCCGCGAGCCAGGTTTATCCGCCCACCGACGTGACATTTACCATAGCGGCTTACGACCACGGAGGCATTGCCGGCACGGTCACGATCCAAGGGTCGGGAGTGCGGCAGCTTCCCTTGTCGGCGGGCGGAGTACTGAACGTCTATGGCTCGATCATCAACCAGGGCGGCGTGCTGCGCGCCCCCCTGGGGACAATCAACCTTGGCTGGGATGGCACCGGCTCTGTTCCGGTGGATTTGATCACGGGTTCCGGGCTGGAGGATACAAACGGCAATCCGGTGGCGACCGCGACGATTGCAACCACCCAGCAAGTCACGCTCTCAAAAGGAAGCGTGACCTCGGTTTCAGCGATCGATCCCACGACGGGCAAGGGAGTTTTGATTCCTTACGGCATTGAACTGAATGGCACGCAATGGATCGATCCCACCGGCACGGATATCACGAAGAGCGGCCCTCCCGGAAAAGTGATCAACATATCCGCGGTCAACGTGGCCGATAACGCGGGAGCCGTGATAGATATTCGTGGTGGTGGCGACCTTTATGCCTATCGCTGGGTCGGCGGGCTCGGCGGGACAACGGACATCCTCGCTTCTTCGTCGGGCTTTGCAATCGTGCCGGGCTATAATTCCAGCTATGCACCCTATGCTCCTTACAATCCAAGTCCGCTCAGCGGCAATTTGAGTGACGACGCAGGGTATGTAAACAGCAGCCTGAAAGCGGGCGACCGGATTTATCTTTCCGGCGGCAACGGACTCGCCGCGGGATTCTACACTTTGCTCCCCGCGCGCTACGCCCTGTTGCCCGGGGGACTTCTGGTTACTCCGCTTAAAAGCCAGGTCGCGCCAGTGGCGGTTACCAATCCGGATGGTTCAACCGTGATGCCGGGTTATCGTGTTGCCACGGGGCAAGGAGGCCAGCCGCTGTACACGGCGTTTGAAGTCGATTCACAGTCAGTGGTGCAATCCCGCGCGGAATACGATAACTTCTATGCCAACAATAATTTTTTACAGGGCGCACTGGCAACCAACGCCGCAGTTCCACGCCTTCCAGTTGACGCAGGACAATTGGTGCTTGCGGCAACACAGGCCATGGCGATTCAGGGCGTGTTTTATTCGAAAGCGCCTGCCGGTGGCCGGGGTGGACTGGTGGATATCAGCAGTCCCGTTGACATCCTGATCAACAGCACCGGCGTCGATAACACTTTCAATGGTCTCGTGCTGAATGCGGCAAATCTCAGTTCCATCGGCGCCGAGAGCCTGTTGATCGGCGGTGTGCGCCATACGGGTGTCGACGGGACTGACGTTACTGTCACAACGAACAATGTGACTGTGAACAACCAGGGGACTCCGCTCGCGGGGTCGGATGTCATTCTCGTCGCAAACGACAATCTCACGCTCGCGCCCGGCGCGGAAGTCACGGCGACCGGGGCTTTGTCAAACGCAGAGACGCTCCAATTCGGCAATTCATCAACACCGGGCAGCGGCAACGGCACGCTTCTGCGGGTGAGCGGTGATGCCGCTGCGCAAATCACGCGCTCCGGAGTCTCGGCTTCCACTTCTCAATTCATGGTCATAGGCGCAGGGGCGCAGATCAAGGGGGCAAGCATCACGCTCGATTCGACGTACGCCACTTCGCTCGACCCGGCGGCCATCCCGGCTGGCCAGACTGTCAATCTCAACAGCGGCCAGATCAGCATCCAGCTCGACAATCCCGGAAGCGTCCCGCAAATCCCGGGGCTGATGCTGTCAGGCCTCGCCCTGCAAACTTTGCAATCCTCGGCGCACGCACTTTCGTTGCTGAGTTATTCCTCGATCGATATCTATGGTACAGGCCAGGTCGGCGGAAATCCCGATGCATCGGGATTGTTCCCCGTCGCAAGCCTGGCACTGCACACGGCTGAAATCCGGGGCTTCAACAACGATGGCGGGACGGTGACTTTTGCCGCGCAGAATATCCTTCTCGATAACATCCCTGCCGGCGCGGTGCCCGTGCGGGCGCTGCCATCCACCCCCGCGGCTGGGACAGCGCTGGTATTCAATGCCGGTGTCATCCGGCTTGGAGCCAGCCAGCTCGACCTCGACCAATATTCAATGGAACTCTCGGCCATGGCGGGAAGCCAGCCGTCCAACAGCCAGTTCAATCTGAACCAATACATCGACCAATATGCGCAGGTGACACTGAATGCCTCCGGTGGCGTTCTCGCGCAGGGAACAATCAAATCCCCGAAACAGCAAAGTCTGCAAGGCTCGATCGTGACAGATGTCTTGAACACGCAGGGCGACCTGACGATCTCCACGCCGTTGATTGCCGGAGTAACCGGGGCGCTTCAGACAATCGCAGCCAGCGGCGCCATGAGCGTGACGACCCCGGCTGGCAATCCGTCTGCCACGGTTTCCGGCGGCCTTGGCGCGAGCTTTACCTTGCAGGGGTCCACCGTTGCCGTAAACAGCAGCATCGTGCTCCCGAGCGGAATGCTGACCCTGCACGCAACCGCTGGCGACGTGCAGATCGGAAATATTTCCGCAGGCAGCCTGGACGTAAGCGGCGTTGCGCAGAACTTTTTTGATCTCGTCAAATATACCGACGGCGGCAGGATCAACCTTGTTTCGGATACCGGCAATGTGAACGTGGGTGCCAGCGGTGTGGTAAATGTTTCCGCGCAACAGGGCGGCGGCAACGCGGGCACATTATCCGTCAGCGCCCGGGCCGGCAGTCTCGTTGTCGATCCGAACGCCAGTTTGCTTGGCCATGGCGGCGCCGGCGGCCAAAACGGGATGTTCTCCCTGGACGTGGGAACCATTCCCGGCGGCGCCTTAGGCGCGCTTGCCACGGTCCTTGATGCGGGTGGTTTTACGCACTCCATATCAATCAGGGACCGTAACGATTCGACGCTTGTTGTCGATGGCGTGACAAAGGCTGATTCATTCAATCTTTCGTCCGACAGCGGATCGATCACGGTCACTGGAACAATCGACGCATCTGGTTTGACCGGCGGCACGATCAACCTTGTAGCGCACAATAATCTTATACTCCAGGCGGGAGCCGAGCTGACCGTGGTCGGCGATTATTACAGCGACGCAGGCAAGGGCGGCGCGATTACTCTTGAGGCTGGCGCTGAAACGAATGGAAGCCTGTCCGTTGCAACCAAAAACGGCAGCACCTTCAGTGGAAATGGATACATGGACATCCAGGCTGGCTCCGGAATTGATTTGGGAGTTACCCACCAGCTCACAACCAGCGATCTATTCCTCGGGAACACGACCGACAACCGCACCGATCTTTTCATGGGCACATTGCATTTGCGCGCTCCACGAACGGCTGCTGGCACCGATCTTCAAATTAATCCGATCAATGGAACCATCAGCAATGCTTCGAGCATCGTGGTGGAAGGTTACAAGATATACACTTCGGGCGGTGCTATCACCACGACCATCGAGAATACAATCCTGTCCAACGGAAATACTTTTGCAGGAGCCAAGGGAACTACCACGGCCAACTACACCACGATGCAAAATCGCCTGTTCTCGGGCAATGCCGACAGTATCGCGCTGAAATCCATATCACTCATCGAACCCGGGGCGGAAATCATCAATATGGCCGGTGATCTCACGCTTGCCGCAAATTGGGATCTCTCTACCTATCGCTTCGGGCCGTTGAGCGAAGCTGGCGATCTCACATTGCGCGCCGCCGGCAATCTTGTTTTTAATTTCAAAGCCAGTTTGAGCGACGGCTTTGGGGGGACTTCCTCATTCGGTCTCTGGAACCGGTTGATGCTCGCGGCGGGATCACAATCATGGTCCTACAGGCTGGTCTCGGGCGCGGATTTTTCCGCCGCGAATTTCCGGGCAGTCCAGCCCCTGGCAAATCTTGCCTCAAACAAAGGCTCACTCCTTCTTGGCCAGGGAAGCCCGGCGCTTTCCACCTCATTCGTTGGCATTCGCTCCTCGGTAATTCCGAATTTCTATCAAACGATAAGGACCGGGGTAGGAAGCATCGATATTTATGCGGGACGCGATGTCCAATTGTTGAATCCGATTGCGACTATCTACACTGCGGGCTCACAGGCTGCCGCAATGGCCAATTTTGATCTCCCGAACCTTTCCTACTCAAATTCCGCAGTTGGCACCCCGCAGACGCCCGTCTACCGGGCCCAATATTCCCTGGGAGGCGGAAATATTACCATCTCGGCTCAAAACGACATCGCCAGTTACATCGGGGTAGGCTCCACTCTCAAGGCAAGTTCGTCGAAGGAACTGCCGGATAACTGGCTCTACCGCCAGGGGTGGATTGATCCCACGACCGGGCAGTTCGGCCAGACGCAAAGCGGCGGCAACGTCGCATCCACATCATGGTGGGTCGATTTCAGCAACTTCTTCGACGGTATAGGCGCGCTGGGCGGCGGAAATGTAACCATGACTGCCGGCCACAACATCACCAATGTCGATGCTGCCGTGCCGACCAATGCCCGCATGCCGAAGGGAACACCTGATGCCAGCGCCATGCTGGAACTCGGCGGTGGCGATCTGCTTGTCAACGCAGGCAACAGTATCAGCGGCGGAGTTTACTATGTGGAACGCGGGCAGGGCATCCTCGATGCCGGCGGAAAAATCACCACAAACAGCACGCGGGCCGCTTTGACACAGAATGAAATCAGTTCCGATCAAAACCTCGGTATTACACCCGATCCGACGACATGGTTGCCGACGGCATTGTTCCTTGGCAAGGGAAGTTTTGATATCAGCGCGGGCGGTGATCTGCAACTGGGACCGGTGGTCAATACGTTCCTGCTGCCACAGGGAATCAACAATAGCTTCCTGGAGAAGACTTATTTCTCGACTTACTCAACAAGCGATTTTGTGGACGTCTCGTCGCTTGCCGGGGACGTGACCATCAAGAATGGCGCGGATGGCGGGACAGGTTCGCTGGCCAGCTGGTTTCAGAACGTCGATATTACGTTCCAGAATCCAAATTCCTTCGCGGCAATATCCCAGCCCTGGCTGGGGCTGGTGGAAACGAGTATCCCTTCCTCGACGGCGCTGGCCATCATGCCGCCGGCATTGCGCGCAACGGCATTTTCAGGGGATATCAACCTTGTCGGCACCTTGATATTGTCGCCATCGCCCCGGGGAACGGTTGATCTCGCCGCTGCGGGGTCGATCAACGGCGTCCAGCCAAACGGCTTGAACACCTTCGACCACAATGCGCTGTGGGCCTCCAGTCTCATCAATCTCTCCGATGCGGACCCGAACCGCGTGCCAGGCATCACCACTCCGGCATCGTACCGAGCCCCTTCCACCGATCCAACAGTTTCGTGGACTCTCACCGATGAAAGCATACTGGCGCAACACATCGACATTCTCTTTAACGAATCCGGGTCAACGGAAGGCAACTTTGGTGTGATCCAGACACGGCAGGCGTTGCATGCTCCGGGCGTGCTCCACTTGAATGACCCTGATCCCATTCACCTTTATGCGGGAACCGGTGATATCTCCGGCCTTACATTATTCTCCGGAAAGTTCGCCAGGGTTGTGGCAGGACAGGACATCACGGACGTCGCCCTTTATCTCACGAATGACAATGCGGGGGACGTCAGTGTTGTTTCCGCGGGCCGCGATGTTATTCCTTACGCCCCCGATTCATTGCTGCGCACAACAGCGCAGATGGGAAACAACGAACTGTTCGCGTTCACAAACGGCATCACGCAACCCGCATCGGGAAGCCCGACCGCCGGGGACATCCAGATCAGCGGCCCCGGGACACTTGAGGTGCTTGCCGGCCGCAGTCTTAACCTTGGAATCGGGCCGAATAATGAAGATGGCACGGCAGTGGGCATCACCAGCATCGGCAATGCGGCAAATCCCTACCTGCCTTTTGGCGGGGCGGGAGTCATTGCGGGAGCGGGAATCGGCGATTCATCGGGGCTGGCAAACAGCAGGCTGGATTTCGCAAGCTTCATCGCGCAGTTTCTCAACCCTTCGACCGGCGGCGAGGAAGCAAAGAGATATCTGCCGGACCTCGGGGCAAAGCTTGGTCTTGGGGGAGGCAGTGATACTCAGATATGGGATGCATTCTCGCAATTGACGCCCTCGCAGCAGGATGTCTATGCGCTCGATATTTTCTATCTCGCGCTGCGCGATGCGGGCCGTGACCACAACGACTCATCGAGCCCGGGATTCGGAAACTATACCGCCGGCTATGCAGCCATCGACGCCCTGTTTCCCGGCAAGGCATGGAGCGGGGACATCACGCTCACTTCCCGTGAGATCAAGACACAGAGCGGCGGAGATATCAATATCTTCGCTCCCGGTGGACAACTTACTGTGGGATTGCCGGTCGCCGGCACCCAGGCGGTGGACCAGGGCATCCTCACGGAGGATGGCGGTGACATCTTCATATTCACCCGCAACAATGTCAACGTCGGCACCTCGCGTATCTTCACCCTGCGCGGCGGCGATGAAGTTATCTGGTCTTCCCTTGGAAATATTGCCGCCGGAGCCTCTTCCAAGACCGTGCAATCGGCTCCCCCCACCCGCGTTCTCATCGACCCGCAAAGCGGTAATGTCCAAACCGATCTCGCGGGGCTCGCCACCGGTGGCGGCATCGGTGTTCTGGCCACTGTAGTCGGGGTGCCCGTCGGCAACGTGGATCTGATCGCTCCTTCCGGCACTGTCGATGCCGGCGATGCCGGTATCCGCGCGACTGGCAACCTCAATATTTCCGCGGTCCAGGTCCTGAATGCCGGCAACATCCAGGTGGGCGGAGCCAGTAGCGGCACCCCGGCCGCGCCCTCCGCGCCGAATGTCAGTGGCCTGACAGCCGCTTCAAATACGGCAGCGGCAGGAAACAGCGCCGCCAATGACGTGGCCAGGCAGCAGACCGGCGATCAGAATGGCCAGCAGGACGTGCCTTCCATCATCACGGTCGAGGTGCTCGGGTATGGTGGCGGTGATAACACGGATCAGACCAGGAACGACGATACGCACAAAAAATCGCCGCCCGTTCTGGAAAGCGCAATCCTCCCCGTTAATCCACATCGGGCTGTTGCTTACGACCGGTAAGTAGCTGCGGGAAATAATACGAGATATCAGCAGGCAAGTTATAAGTTAACGGCATCTGGTGATTGCCAGACTGACAATTTGCGAACCTTAGAAAGTATAGGCAGCACCGAGAGTGACGACGTCGCGATCGTATTCCTGGGAGGGACTGTTTGATATGAGTTGGGTCCGCGTGTAGCCCAGTGAAAGGGAAAACCTTGGGCTGACCGCAAACCGCACGCCCGTGGTGATGTTGAAGGTGTCATTCGTGGTTCCTGACGTGGCTGATCCGCCCGCGGTTGAATAATCGTCGTGCTGGTAGAAGAATCCCAGGTAAACGCTCAGTTTCGGGGTGATCCCGTGGGTGATTGTGAGGCCCGCCCTCAGGGCCTTGTCCGTCTGGCCCACGCCGACATTGGAATAATCAAACCCGTACCGCAAATATCCCGTTATATTGGAATAATGCCGGTAGGCGTAGCTGAGGGTTCCCTCCCCATAGGGCGAAGTCGCGGAACCGCCCTGATTCTGGCTCTGAACCTGTGCGCCCACGCGCATGGAGACCGTGAATTTCGGGGAAAATGAATGCTCAAGGCCGCCCAGGAAGGAATTCGTAAGCGAATTGCGCTGCGTCTGGTACAGATATTCCACCATCCCCAGCCGGTATTCGCCGATCACAGTGGTCGTCGGGGTGAGCACGAAACGAAACTGGTTGCCGAATGTATGCGACATGTAATCGTTCGCAACCTTGGCGGCGGAATCCTGGTAGAAAATCCCGAGAAACTGGTAGCTGGTCACGGTCTGGAAACGCCGCGTCCACTGGTACGTGGCGCTCAGCGTGTCCCCTGTGTAGAAATACTGCCCGTTCACCCGGTTTTGCGCGACCAGAAGCGTGAAATCCGGCTCCACCTGGTAGGTCAGATAGCTGTTCAGGGACAGGGTCAGCCGCTCGTTGAGCCTGTGGGCCACATTGAGGGTGAGGCTGGCCAGCTTGTCCAGCTTGGTCCCGGGACGGTCGTAGTAGTAGGTGAGGCCTGCCCCAACGCCGATTGTGAACGCCGTCCTGGAGTTGCCAAGATCGGCAAAGGTATTGACCTGGATACCCGTAAATCCACTCTCCTGCCTGTTGGTGTTGCTGGTCTGGGTGTTGTCGTCATACCCTTCGGTCAGGTTGACGGATGTCCTGAACCGGGTCTGGGAAAACTGCCCCTGGCTCATCGGTATGTCACCAGCGAGAACATTAAGGGACAATACGCCTGCAAAAAGAAGGCCTGATGACAGGGCCGCCTTTTTGTTAATACTCTTTTTCATGCACATCCTTGTGATCTGATCTATCTGCTTTTCCGCCCGCTGTGGGTAGTAACATTCCTTTGTAAAATTCATGCAACTAACAAACATACGAGGCTCCTCCGCTTTCGCGGAGAAGCCTCGCAGTAACCAGGAGATGGTCTGTTTATCAAGCGGTCAGGCCGGCATTAAACTTGCGCGACCGGAATTTCAGGAGCGCCAGTGCGCCCAGACCCATCAACGCGTAGGTCGAGGGCTCGGGGATTGCCTGGGCGAAGGTCAATGTTCCGTTGCTGCTCAGCGTGAACGTTCCAAGGTCCACCGGAGAACTTGAACCCGCGATGTTGGCGTAGAGTTCTTCCTTTACGGAACCGAGGCTCGTGTTCGTGTTGTTTTCGATCGCGTTTTGGAAGTAACCAAATGGCGCTACCGTGCTGCCCTGCTGCGTGATCAATTGCGTATAGCTGTTGGGATTGGTCGTCGCGTTATTGGAGGCTTGAGTCAAACCGTTCGCTACCGTGGTATTAACATTTTTGTGGTTCAGATAGCTGCGCAGATTGTTGAGAGCGCCAGCTACAGATTGCTGGGTGCTCGAACTCTGCGGGCTGTCCGGAGTGCCGCCAAATGGCACCGTGAAATAGAGGTTGTAGTTAACACCCCCATCAGGAGTTCCCTGCGGGTTGTTATAATCCGTGCCTACGACACTCCACAGCAAATCGGTGCGCGTGTTCCATGTGTTTGAGGCGCCGTATTGTGCGCTCAAATCGGTCCCGAGGCTGATCGAAAAAGAGGAGCTCGCCGTAAGCGTCTGCCAGTTTCCGAGGTCGACTTCGAGGTTTACTGCATTACCCGTTCCGCCCGTAGCGCGAAAAGAGAGGATGAGATCGTCGGTGAGGGCCGAGATTTGAACCGCATTCGCCGTGGATGTCACCATCGCAATGCCGATTGAGACCAGCAGTGCGGTTGGTATGATGTGTTTTATTTTCATGCTATTTTTATATTGTTTTTGATGTTTGAATGACCGGTGCGGGCTTGCGCCCGCACCGGCGAAGATCCAAAGGAGGTTACTTCGTGCTCGGCACACCGCCTTCAACAGACTTTGTGAAGTTCATGCTGTTGTAGAGGACGCCTGCTGCGTTTACAGGAGGCCCTGCATAAACTCCGCTTGAATTTGTGCAGGCATAGGTAACGAACAGGGCATCAGCGATATCGTCGACGGTGTTCTTGGTTACCGAGCCGATTGTCATGTGGGCCGGGTTGTAATACATATGCTCCAGGCACCAGAAGGTGTACCAGCCATTCTGGATATCCGAGGCTCCGGTGTAAGTAACTCCGTTGTAGCTCAGTACGGTTCCATTGGAGACTGATGCACCGGAACTTAATGTATGTCCTGTCAACGTGCCGCTTCCAATCGCGTCGGCCACTCCAAGGTAACCAATGAACCAGACTTTCTGGGCACCGGTGCCGCTGCTCACGTATCCGGTGGGCTGGCCCGAGACGTTGTCGGCTGATGTGCCGCCGTTGCCGGTATCGCCAGCGATGCTGGATGCCGTAAAGGTCAATCCGGTAACAGGATTTGTGCCGCTCAAGCAGGCAGCCACGTCGCCACCGCCGTTGAAACCGGAATGGCCCGGTGTGAACCAGTCGATGTTCGCTTCCGTGTTCAATGTCCAGTCCGCAGGCCACAAGCCGAGGCCGTTCACCGTGGAACCACCGCCGCCTTCAGGCACCGAAGGGTTGGATCCCGAGGGAGCCGCCGCCTGTGTCTTTTGGTTGTTGGTAAACGTAGGCAGGAACTGCTGGATGCCTGCGGGGGTTGTTACCCCTGCCTTGGATTCAGCCAGCGTATTGACGCGGGTGCCGGAATCCTCGTTACGGCCAATGCAAACCACCCAGTTGTTTTTGTCTGCGCTTGATCCCGAAAGCAATGCCGCCGATGTGGGGCCGTTGATCAGGGAGTTTGCCGCCTGCTGGCTGATGTTATTGAATGTGGGAGCGATTGCGCTGTTACCCACAACCCAGACCATCGGGGCGATGCCAACGGTGTTCTTCGAAGCTGCCGTCGAAGATGGGTTTCTGGTGCTGTTACCGCAGGGCAACAAACCGGCCGCAGTGATTGCGGAGGAAACTGAGGAATCAAAGGTTCCGTATTCATTGGCAACAGTGGTGGCCAGCGCATCGGACAAAATCGCATCGGGAGCATGCGAATCCGTTTTGCTGTAGGTGCCTGGGATCGATGTTCCCGGGGCGGGAGCCAGCGTTCCGGAACTGCTCGTTCCAGGAATCGTGCCCGTGATGGTCGCGGGTGAGTCAATCCACCCGGTGAACGCATTGGGGAGCGCCACATCGTACACACCGGCTGCAGCGCCGGTCCAGTAGGTTTTGATATAAACTTCCTGGCCGCCATTCTTGAGATAGCCGTGGAAGATTGCTGCACCAGCGCCGTAAACGGATGAACCGTTGTAAGCGATCGTCGTGCTGCCTGAGACAAGGATGCCGGTGCTTGCCGTATCCAGGATCGCCTGGGTGACAGGCGCACGGTATGTCGTGGCGCCACTGATATAGATGGTCGTCGCTGCAGCAGAGGCTGAGCTGACGGATGCCGCGCCGGCCGAGGCCAGGAGCACCGCCATGAGGAGTCTGTTGATTTTCATAGTTTAGTTATATACTGATTAAGCTGTTGGGTGATGTTTAAGATAATTAGTTATCCGCTACGGCCGGGATTAAAGCCTCAAGCTTGTCCGAGGGTCAATATAAGTATTGTAACGTTTACGTTACAGTAATGTTACGAAATGAAGGCGGTAATTATCGGGCGTTTAATTATTCTCAATGTATCTATTAAAAGTATCTATCACCCGTTTACATGAATAGTTATATGCCGCTGTAGTTCAATCACTTGTGATTCTTGCAAAAGAAACTATCGCGGAGATAAAATAATCGAAAAAATATATCTCAAGAAAGCACTTGTAAGTTTTAAACGGCATCTCCGGAGAAAGACTTTATTACATGGAAAAATCACCCGTTTTTCTTCCGTAACACAATTGTAACATAACCGTAACCGTATTGTTGCAATTTAAAGCTTTCCATCTTTCCGCAGTCGGTTTTTTCTACATTTGGGACGGCTTATTAAGTCAGCCATGAAAAGAAAAATCATCAATTTCGACACAACTGCGAGTAGGAAGATACTCATCCTGGAATTGTGGGGCCTGGGTGACCTTACCTTCACCACTTCATTCATTGAGGCTGCGGCCATTGCGAATTCCGAAGTGCATCTCATGGGAAAAGATCATGCAGAATCGCTGCTGGGCCCGTCGTTCCCTGATTTGCATTTCGTCGAATTTGACGCCCCATGGACAGTCCATCGAGGCAAATACTCCTTTTGGAAATGGAATTGGGTTCAGATCAGCCGCATGATCCTGCGGCTGCGCGCGGAGAAGTATGACGTCTGCGTTTCCGTGCGGAATGACCCGCGCGACCAGATCCTCATGTGGTTGATCGGGGCAAAAGAGCGGGCCGGCTTTTTTCTCGAGGGCAGGAGACGCTTTTTTGATGCCGGCAGGCTTTTCCTCACACGCCGCCTGAAACGCCCCCGGGAGAAACAGCACAAGGTGGAGGACTGGCATCAACTCGGTTTATCAATCAACCTCCCGATGCCTCCCGTCACAGGCGTGTGGCTCGACCATGAGAGTTATCGCACCGGGCGTGTGGACGAACTTTTTGCGAAAGCGTCCAAACCGGTGATCTGTCTCCACACCGGAGCCAGAAATGCTGTGCGCCGCTGGCCCGAACAATATTTCGCCGCCGTCATCAGGCGGCTTCGCAAAGTTTTTGATTTTCATTTGATCGTCATTCCCGAGCCGACCGGCGGAACCCCGGTGCTCACCGAAATCGCGGACAGTTTTGTCACCAGCTTGTCTGTCGGCGAGATGGTGGATCTGCTCGGCAGGGTGGATCTTCTGATTTGTAACGACAGCGGCCCCGCCCATGTCGCGGCAGGCTGCGGGTCAAACGTGATTTCCATATTCGGCCCGAGTGATCCCGATTGGTTCCGGCCATGGGGCGAGCAAAACAGGGTGATCCTAAGCAATATGTGCGACTACCGTCCTTGTTTCGATGACTGCAAATTTGCCGAAGCACACTGCATGACAAAATTGACACCCGAGATCGCATACCCGGAGATCGAACAATACGTCAGCGGACTTTTCACGAAGCTACCGGCCGTTGCCCAATCCGCGCGTGCCGCCCACTAGCTACCCGGCGCGTCCTGAAGTATGAAATGCCATATCCGGAGACTTGGTGCCGCAGGATTGTTTCTCCTCGGCATGCTGGCCAAGGCGGGGCCTGTCCCGGAGGGATATCCCGTGGATCGTTATTCCACATTGTGGAAGCGCTCGCCTTTCACCATCGCATCCGTGCAGCAGGATGCGGTTCCCGACAGTTTCGCCAGCAAGCTGGCGCTCGTAGGGGTCGCAAGAATCGGTTCGGAGGATTTTGTAATCCTGCTCAACAAGGATTCGCAGGAGCGCATTAATGTGAGTTCCATCACCAACGGGCAAGGTTTGAAACTGATCGCGGTCGAAGCAAACCCGGATCCCTTGAAGGCCAGCGCCACCATTCAAAAGGGGACGGAAATAGCAAATGTGAAATACGACCAGACGCTACTGGCCGCTTCCTCCGTGCCGGTTCCCGCAGTCAATGTAGCGGCGCCGCAAGCTCTCCCTCCCAATGGAGAACCGCCAATCCCCCATACCGGCCCCACGCCTGTACGTCGCCACCGCCCTCTGCCAATGCCCACGCCGTACCAGGCCCTCTCCGGAACCTTGTCTGCACGTTGACCGGGAGCAATGCGCCAAGCTGGCTCATTCATTGCAAAGCCTCCCGGTTGGGCTTGTGAAACGCTCTCAGGAATTCCCGGAGGAATCTTCAGCCGGTTGAAGTGGCGGTACGGTACGCCTCCGTTGCGGAAAGACCGCTGGCACAAGCCTGCGCGAACTTCTCCATGCGGGGATTTTCTAAAATAGGCATGAACCGGCTTGTTGGTGCTCCTCCACGAATTGTCAAGACCCTCGTTTCCAATCCTTTTAGTTTCCGGGGATATTGATTTCCTCATTCCAGCGTCGACATTCCGGCATCGATCTGTTCTTGATTCATCCGCTTTCCCCCGCAGATGAAAAAAGCGAAATCCAAATCCTCCAAGGCAAGTCTGGCGGATGTCGCCAAGGCGGCGGGCATCTCCACCGTGGCAGCCTCCTATGCCATGCGGAACAAGCCGGGCATCAGCGACGCGACACGCGCAAAGGTGCTCCGCATCGCGCAGGAAATGGACTATGTGCCGGACGCCCGCATCGATGCATGGATGGCGCGGATGCGGGAATCCAAAAACAAGGATCTGCTCCCGCTTGTCTGGTTCAATCACCACCGTACCGACCGGGATGCATGGAAGAGATACAAATTCCTGAGCCCCTATCTCGAAGGCGCGCGCGAGAGAAGCCACCTGCTCGGTTACAGGCTCGAGGAGGTATGGGCCTGTGAGCCCGGTTTGACGCCCGCGCGCCTTTCCAAAATCCTGTACAACCGCGGCATCGAGGGCGTGGTGGTCACGCATTTCAGCGAGAAATTCCAGTTCGACTGGGCTCATTTTGCCGCTGTTTCGCTCGAGGGAAGCCTCCCCGCCCCCAGTCTCCCCGGCATTTTCACGGACCATCTGTTTAACTTCCAGCTATCCCTCAAAAAAGTGCGGGAGGCAGGTTACTTGCGCATCGGCGCGTGCATCGCAAACGACCTCGATATAAAGACCGATCAATCCATCCGCGCCGCGATCACGCACTATAACTCCTCGATTCCCCGTTCCGAAAGAGTGGAGCCGGTTTTTTACCCGTGGGGAGGCGAAAAAAACGAGACCGAGGCGCGCGCCAGCGTGATCGCATGGCTGAAAAAATCAAAACCCGACGCGATCATAGGACTCAACAGCCACCTTATCGAATGGGCGGCGGAAGCCGGTTATCGCGTTCCGGAAGATCTCGCGGTAGTGCATATCGCAAATGACGATGATGTCAGCGACTGGGCCGGTGTCTGTTCGAACAGGCGCGAGATCGGCGCCGCCGCGATCAGCATGCTCATCTCCAGAATTCACAACAGGCAGTTTGGCATTCCCAGCATCGCATCGCGCACGCTTATCCGCGGGTCGTGGTGCCCGGGATTTACCATGATTGACCGGCAGGGCGCTTAATCTTAAGTACACCGCTTCTTGTTGCCTGCCAGACATTGCAGCATCGTTGCAATGTGAACCGGCGTATTTGAATCCCTTTTTCCGGAACGGATCCGGGAACCTATGAAGACAAACGTTAAATCCCCAGGCAATTACACTGCCGATACACCACATAAAAGTGGATCCCTGCGCCTGCGTTTCGGTGTCTTTGCGGCGGCATTTTTCGCCTCTGCCTCGCTTTCGTTTGCTGCCGCCCCGGCCGTAACGCTGGCCACGCCTCCTGCGACAATCGGGCGCTACGATATCTACGAGCTTACGATGACCGAAGGCGGCGCTTACACAAACCCGTGGGAAGATGTTGTGATCACCACCGTCTTCACCGCCCCATCGGGCGCGACCTTTACGATCTGCGGATTCTACTACGACACGAATACCTGGAAGCTCCGTTTTGCGCCGAATGAAACGGGCACATGGAACTGGAACCTCACGTTTGACAACGGCTCGGGACAGTTCACCACCAGCGGAAGCATGGAATGCACTGCTTCAAGCAACACCGGGTTCCTCCGCGTGCATCCCCAGAATCCGCGCCAGTTCATCACGGAAGGCGACGGGAAAGTCTTCCATCCCAATGGCTACAACGCCACCTACGGCAAGGCGGCTGTGATTCCGTTGAGAGGCAGCCTGGACGATTCGGGGATGGGCTATCAGCTCGCCGACTCGTCGAAGGTGTACCGTGCCGCCGGGCTCAACATGATCCGCGAAAACCAGCAGAACATCGTCCACACCGCCACGTTCAATTCAAACAACACCGGGAAAAACATCTACAAGGTGCTGGAGGGAAAAGTCACCGACGAGCACCTGCAAACGATGCACAACACGGGCATGAAAGTCCTCCAGAATTTCGTCGGACGCCCCACGGACGCGCCGCTGCCGGGCTACAACATCTCCGACCCCGTGGTGAAGAAGGCGTTCGAGAATTTCCACCGCTACATGATCAACCGCTACGGCGCCTACGCGGATGCATGGGAGATCGGCGGCGAGCTCGGCCAGACCGGTTCCGTGCCGCAGACCTACATGGACTGGATCGGCGGCGTCTGCCAGACATACGACCCCTACCACCATTTCCTCACGATCAACTACATCCTCTCAAACCCGCCGCCGCACCCGCCCGACGAGTCGATGATCACGATGAGCAGCAGTCATTATTACGACGCCTCCGCCAATAACGGGCACGACAGGGCCTTTGAAAGGCAAATCACCTCCGACAAGGCAATCTACACGGCACGCCCGATCCTCATCGGTGAAGCCGGCAGCCACGATCCCTACGGCGATTACGACCCCGAGCGCTACCGCCTCGCGATCTGGACGGCATTCACCAACGAGTCGGGCATTCTCTTCTGGCTACAACTGCCGAAATACAACTTTTTCGACAACGGCCTGAGCAACCAATACATCGGCTCCGAGGAGCGCGGCTTTGCGAAAATCCTGGCGAATCTTAACACGGATTTCGATCCACTCGCCGTGCCGGTCACGACAACACTGAGCCCTTCCACATCGTTTCGCGGTTATGTCCTGGGCAGTTCGCAGGACATCGAGGGCTACTTTGTGCATATCACCAACCAGCATGCGCCGTTAACGGGCGCGACCGTGAAATTCACGATCCCGGCGGCAGGAATGCAGGGAAGCTGGATCGATCCCGCCACGGGCAAAACGCTCCAAACATTCACGCCCGCAAGCGGATTGCAGACGCTGGCCATCCCATCGTTCAACTGCGACATCGTCCTTCGTATCCGCGCCGCGTCTGCCACTCCGCAGCTCGACTTCGATACCGGAAATTACAACGTTCGCGAGAATCAGGGTTCCGTCACCGTAAACGTAAGACGCACCGGCAGCTCCGTGGGCGCGGTCTCGGTCAACTTCGCGACCGCCGACGGCCTCGCCAAGGCAGGGGTCCACTATACCGCGGTGAGCGGAACATTGAGCTGGGGCAACGGCGACACATCCGTGAAAAGCTTCACAGTCCCGATCCTCGACAACAAACTCGCGGAGGGCGACAAGGCATTCGAAGTGAGGCTGTCGAATCCCACCGGCGGCGCCGCAATCACCACCAACGCCACCGCGCAGATCATCGTGTTTGAGGACGATATCAATGCCGCCGTATTCAACTCATACCTTACCACCGTCTCGAAAACAGCCGTCAGCGTCACCATCACCGTCAACCGCAGGGGAAATGGCGTGGGCCCCCTCTCGGTCTCCTACATTACTTATGCAGCTTCCACAGGCGCAGCCTCCACCACCGCCGACTACGTCCCAATCACCTCCCCGGGGACGTTATACTGGGCCGACGGCGATCTTTCGCCGAAGACATTCAACGTCACGATCAAAAACAACGCGTCGCTCACCACGACGAAGTATTTCAACCTGAACCTCCAGACGCCCGCATCGCCCGGGGCCATGGTGCGGGCGGGCTACGAACGGGCGACCGTCGCCATAGTGCCCGACAGCAACCAGCCGGGCGTGGTCCAGTTCTCGGGCTTCACCACGCTTACCAACCCGGTGGGCGCAAGCGGATACACCGAGGTCGGCTACGCCGTGAACAAGGCGGCGGGCAGCATCACGATACCAGTCTCGCGCGTGGGCGGCTCGACTGGCGCGATCTCGGCGACTTACAGCGTGATCGGGGGAAACGGGCTGGCCGGGACGGATTACACCGCAGTCACCGGGACGCTGAACTGGGCTTCGGGCGACACCGCGGACAAGTTCATCACCGTCCCGGTTCTCAACAATGCCTCTACCGTCGGGAACGTGCTCACATGGGTCAGCATTGGCGGGAGTTACGTTCCGTTTTCCGGCAACCAGGCGAAGCATAATACGATCGCCCTCATGATCACCGATACGAGCCTGCCCCCGGTCATCACCAGCGCGCAGTCCCTCTCCGGAACCGAGGGCGCCGCGCTTGCCTACTCCGTCACCGCAGTGAACACGCCCACATCATTCAGCGCCACGAACCTGCCCGCCGGCCTTTCCCTGAACAACACCACCGGCGCGATCTCGGGCACGCTGCCAGCCGGCTCGGCAGCGTTATACAATGTAACACTCGGCGCGGCAAACACCGCAGGCACCGCCTTCGAGCAACTCCTGCTCGCCGTATCCGGCACCTCGCCCGCCACGCCGGTGATCACGGCCCAGCCCGCCCCCGCGGGCGCAATCGTAACCGGCAGCGCCACGTTCAACGTGATCGCGACCGGCGCCGGTCCCCTCACCTACCAATGGAAGAAAAACGGAACGAACATCTCGGGCGCAACCACCAGCACCTACACAACCCCGGTGCTCGTAGCGGGCGACAACAACGCGCAATACAGCGTCGTGGTCACCAACTCAGCCGGTGCCAGCGTCACCAGCGCAAACGCCCTCCTCACCGTCACCGCGTCGACGACGTTGCCCCTGATCGCCACCAATCCGGCAAGCCAGCTCGCAACCCCTGGCCAGACCGTGATCTTCAGCGTCAACACCGGCGGCACCGGCCCCTTCACCTACCAATGGAGCAGGAACGGCGCTCAAATCCCGGGCCAGAGCTACTCGTCGATCACCATCGCCCCCGCCCTCGCCTCGTACAACGGCGACACCTATTCAGTCGTCGTAACCAACTCCGCCGGCTCGGTCACAAGCTCCAATGCCGTACTCACCGTCAACACACCCCCGCAAGCCGTGAACGACGGCGCAACGACCACCATGAACACCCCGGTCACAGTGGCCGTGCTGACCAATGACAGCGACAGCGATGGAGACACGCTCACCGTAACCACGGTGGGCGCGCCATCCCATGGCACCACGGTGAAAAACGGCGACAACACAATCACCTACACACCGGCTGCAAATTACATCGGAAACGACGCCTTCACCTACGCAATCAGCGACGGCAGGGGCGGAACAGCGGGAGCCACATGCACGATCTCCATCACGGACCCGCTTCAGGCAGCGCCGCCAGCGGTCGCATCGTTCAATCCCGGCACCGGCTACTACGAACAAAACCTTATCATCACCAACTCAGGCACATCGCACATCGGCGGCTTCCATATCCGCCTCACCGGTCTCCCCGCCGGTGTCACCCCGCTCAATGCCACTTATGACGCCGGAACCGGCACATGGGTCTTCTCAAAGCCCGTCATCATCGGCGCCGGACAGAGCACGGGCATCCTCATCCAATACAGCGGGGCGACTTCAGGCTTTTCGCCCACGATCACTTTCATTGCGCCTCCTGCATCGGCTCCAGCCGCCGACCCGGACTTTTCCCATCGCGGCAGCCTCACGAACCTGGACAAGGCGACAGGCAGGGCAACCCTGCAATTCGGAGTGCTCATGGGCCGCAGTTACCTGGTCGAATACACTTCAAACCTGCAAACATGGCAGCCAGCGACCGGAATCTTGCAGGCCCGTGGAAATCTCATCGAGTGGACCGATGACGGCAGCGTCACAGGCAGCCTCCCGTCGAATGCCGCCAGACGGTTTTACCGGATGAAGGACGTGACCCCATGAAAAAACAGTTTGCTCTGTTTTTTGCCGCTAAAGAAGGATGCAAATATAGCCATATCGGAACGTCCAGCCAGTCAACCGCTCTTTCACTAGGCTGTGAATCGTATAATTTTGAGCAAAAATAACACTTTTATCTTCCATTTGGACCCATTATCCGTTTACACTGAAATGACTGTATGAAGTTGTCGCTTTTTTCACGAAGCTTTGGCACTCGCGCCCTCCCCTTTATTGCGGGCGTTTTCGCTTCCATAATTTCCCTTCCGCTCTTCGCTGATACTGTATCGACGACTCCGGTCGGAACTATGAATATCACAGCGGCGGCGGGAACCGGCTCGGTGGCTACGCTGAGCGTTTTCTCATTTCCTTTGCTCGGCACTCCCTCCATTACCGGTCAGTCGTCCGGTATAATTACAGGCGTCACGGCAAACAGCCTCAGCAATTCGAACGCAGGCTGGACGGCAGGCGCATTGTCTGTTGCAGCAACTCCTTATCTGATCCAGATCACCAGCGGTTCGGCAAAAGGGCGCACATTCTTGATTTCAACGACTACTGTCAATACAGCGACTAACGTAACAATCGATTCACAGGAAAGCGGGCAGGTGAATCTCACGACGCTGGGAATCGTTACCGGTACATCCGGAGATACATATTCGCTCTACCCGTGCGATACCTTGCTCAACACTTTTGGAGCGGGCACGGCTGTGAGTTCAGGCACGACTGTCCTGGGAGGAACGAGTTCGGTTGTTGCAGACGTCGTGCAAATGGCCGTCTCAGGTGGCTGGCGGCAGTACTACTTTAATACGACGTCAGGGCACTGGTTGCGTGTTGGGCCGAACACCAACTCGGATAACCTGCCGATCCGGCCTGATACCGCGGTGATCTATTCGCGCCTCGCGCCTACCGCGCTAAACCTCACGTTATTGGGCACCGTCCCTTCCGTGGATCGCAAGGCAATCGTGTCAAATGCGGGTATTACTTTCATCTCTTCTTCATGGCCTGCGGACCTTACCCTCGGGACGAGCAATATCGCTTCGATCCCCGGTTGGGTTGCCAACTCTTCCCCGGGCAGCGCAGACATAGCGCAAATGGCAGTTTCGGGCGGCTGGCGGCAATATTACTACAACGGAACCCACTGGCTCCGTGTTGGCCCCAATACGCTAAGTGATTCATTAGTCATTCCCGCTGGAGGTGCAATTATCCTTCAGAAGCTGGGAACAACACCGGGCGTCACCACATTATCCCAAACTTTGCCTTACAGCCTTCAATGATCGGCTGAATCGAATATCCAAATCTCTTCCAAAACTTTCATCTTCAGAAAATTCCATGAAAAAAATAATCGCTTCTCTTTTTGTATTCTGCGCAGGGCTTCTTGGCGTTGCCTCGGCGGATATAACCGTGAGCCTCATGGGAACCGGTCAATTCACGGAGACTTTTAGCAGCTTTACGACCAACACCCAGACCGCAACTACATTTGAAGTCATAGGAAATGATTTCGGATCGGCAATTTACGGCAGCATCCCCTCTCCTGTGGATATTACCGGAAATACATTCCAATTGAAGTTGACGGCGACATACACGGGAACCTCAGCCGCCAATTTCCAAATCGATCTGTTTGACGCGGAGGGGAATGACCGACTGTATGATGGCAGTTTTTCGTCGTTCACTCAAAACGTGCCAACGACGGTCACCCTGTCATTCAATTCGGAAACAGGTCCATTTGACAACAATGTCACCTCGTTCGGGCTTCTGACGTTCGGCTCTGGTGCAAGCGTTGACCTGAAGATGGACACTCTTCTGGCTGTGCCCGAGCCATCCACCTATGCCCTGCTCGGGCTCGGTTTTGCCTTTCTGCTTTCGAAGATGTTCTATCGCAGACTTTCGTTTGCCAGAGCCTGATTGAGACAAAATTTTCGCCGAGTCCCTCCGTTCGACCGGGAACGATGTATCTGCATTCGCGTCTTTCAGCGACCTGCTATTTGTGCACCCGCAATCCGGACACCGCCTGGAAGATGCCTGTGATGATGGAGTAGGCCACGATGCCTACCAGGAGTGCCATGAGGATGATCACCACGGGCTGGATCAGCTCCGTCATCCGCTCGATCTTTTTTGACAGTTCCTTCTCGTACCGGTTGCCTATTTTTTCAAAGGCGGCGGCGAGGTCGCCTGTCTGCTCGCCCACGAATACGATGTCGATCATGAGCGCGGGGAAGCCTTTCACCTTCCGGAGCGCCTGGGACAATGCCCCGCCTTCCGACACCATCTCGATTGCCTTCCGCAGCAGGGATTGGAAATAACTGTTCGACGCCGCCTTGCAGGTGAGTTGCAACCCGTTGAGTACGGGCACGCCGTTGCTCACCAGGTTTGCCATGGTGTGGGAGAACTGCGCGTAGGAGCGGGCGCGCAGCACTGGCCCGACGATCGGGAATTTCAATTGCGTCCTGTCCCACCAGTACCGGCCTTCCTTGCCCTGGATGAATTTCCAGAACGCGAGGGTGGTCACTATGCCAACGGCGATGATGGCCCACCAGTAATGCGCAAAAAAACCGCTCACCGCGATGAGCACACGCGTGGGCAGCGGCAACCCCGCGCCGGTTTTGGTGAGGAGCAAGGTCAGTTGCGGCACAAGCCACGTCATGAAAACGAAGAGCAGAATAATGCCCGCCCCGAAAATAAACGCGGGATAAACCAGCGCCTGAACGACCCGGCTCTGCAATTCCTCCACGGTCACGAGGTAGGCGGTCTGCCTGCGCAGCAATTGCGGGAGCGCCCCGCTCAATTCCCCCGCCGCAACGAGATTGCAATAGAGCTCCCCGAAACTCGACGACACCGATCTCAATGCCGAGGAAAAATTCACCCCGTCGCGCACCTTCTGGCGCAGGACAATCGTGACCTGCTTGATGCCGGAAAGCTCCACGCGCTCCTCCATGATCCTCAATGCCGTTTCGAGCTGGAGACCGGCATCCAGCAGATCGCTCAACTCCTCCGTGAACATAATGATCTGGCTGCGGGAAAGGCGGATGGGTTCGTCGGAAACCGCCGTTTTGCCCTTTGGAACATCGATAGCAGCCACGCCGCCGGTTTCTTTCAATAGCAGGGAGACGGGCTGCAAATTTTGCTGGTCCAGCTTGCGGTAGGCCTCGGTGCGGCTTTGCGCCTGCAACTCCCCGCTTACTTTTTCCCCGTTGGGGCGCAAGGCCTGGTAGGTGAACTGGCTCATCCGCTATTCCGTGTTCTCGTCGTCCGCGGTGGTCACACGCATCACTTCCTCGATGGTGGTCACGCCCTCGGCGACCTTAAACCAGCCAAACTGACGCAGCGGGGTCATCCCCTCCTCGATCGCCGTGGGCCGGAGCACGCCCGCCGTTTTGCGCTGGATGATCATCTCCTGCAATTTCGGCCCCACCACACAAATCTCGAAAATCGCTGTCCTGCCTTGGTAGCCTGTGTTCCGGCAGCGCTCGCAGCCGGCCGGTTTCAACACCTGCGCGGCACGTTCCAGCGGGAACCCGACCTGTCTTAAATATTCCTCCGAGTATGAGGCCGGTTTTTTGCAATCGGGGCACAGTACGCGAACGAGGCGCTGGGCAATGAATGCCCGCACCGATGCCGTGACAAGAAACGGTTCCACCCCCATGTCGATGAGGCGCGTGATCCCGCCAATCGCATCGTTGGTATGCAGGGTGCTGAATACGAGGTGACCGGTGAGCGCCGAGCGGATGGCGATCTCAGCCGTCTCAAAATCGCGCATTTCACCCACCATGATCACGTTCGGGTCTCCACGCAGGACGCTGCGCAGGGCCGTGGCAAAGGTCAGGTCGATCTCCGATTTCACCGCGATCTGGATCACGCCGGGCAGTTTGTATTCCACAGGATCCTCGATCGTCACGATGCGCCGCTCCTTGGTGTTGAGCGTGGAAAGGAATGTGTAAAGCGTGGTGGATTTTCCGCAACCGGTCGGGCCTGTGAGGAGAATGATCCCGTTGGGCATCGCCAGCAACTGCTGGATCTGCGCGAGGGATTTCACGTCGAGGCCCAGCCGGTCGAAATCAAACACCTGCTGCCCCAGTAGACGGAGGCTAATGCTTTCGCCGGTCACCGACGGGATGGTCGCCACGCGGACGTCGATCGGCCGCCCTTCCAGTTCCAGGTTGATTCTTCCATCCTGCGGCAGCCGGCGCTCGGCAATGTTCAGGTTGGCCATGATCTTCAACCGCGAAATAAACGACGCCTGCAGGATGCGGATGTTCGGCGGCACAGGAGTTTCGTGCAACACACCATCGATGCGGAAACGGATGCGCAGGTCATTCTCAAGCGGCTCGACATGGATGTCCGTGGCGTGCTCCTTCAGCGCCTCCTTGATGATCTGGTTGACGAAGGACACGACCGATGCGGTGGAATCCTCCGAGTCGAGCACGTTTGTTTCCTGTTTCAGTTCGGCCAGCACCTCGTTCTCGTCGCGCCCCTCCAGGAGTTGCTCGAATGTCTCCGCCCCCACGCCGTAACCCTGCCGCAACCCCTGCAAAATCTGGCGGCGCGTGGACATGCGCCAGATGATTTTCCCGGGGATCGCCTGCGCCACGGCCTGGCGCGCGGCAAAATTAAAAGGATCGTACGTCACGAGGACAAGCCCTTCCTCATCCATGCGGTGCGGGAACAGGTAATGACGCAACGCCAGCCACGGCGGGAATTTCTCGCGCAGTGGCGCTGCGATGGAAACCATCGGTTCCTCATGCCATGGGATTCGCAGCCAGTCGCTGACTCCCTTTAAAAACCGGGTTTCGTCCGTGAGCTTGCCATCGAGCAATGCCGCGATGAGGGAATGCTGCCGCGCCGCGGCATCGCGCAATACTTCCTCCCAGGCCGCCGCATCGCCGCCTCCGCATTCCTCCGCCAGTTGCGCCAGGCGCCCGATAAGGGACGTGGCGGGCTTTTTCAAAAGAGTTTCCACGAATGCTGAATTTTACTTTTTCAAGCCGGGAGCCTTTGCCGGCAGGAATGGCTCCAGCTTTGCTTCCGGCAATGGCGGTTGGGCAAATAGCATCGAATCGTTCCCAATCCGGGCGCGGCTTGTTTCGCTTTTGCTGGCCTCGATCATCGCGTCGTTGGTTTGGACCACTGTCGGCTGGATCAGGATCACAAGCTCGTTCCTCTCTTTGTTTTTGGTAGTATCGCGGAACAACGGCCCGACCCACGGGAGATGCATGAGGATCGGAATCCCGTTCAGGTTGGTGGTGGTTGATTCCGTGATCAACCCCCCGAGAACCACCGTGCCGCCGCTGGGGACTGTCACCGTGGTATTGATTTTTTGCGTGCTGATCGTGGGCACGGTATTCCCTGAAATTGTTTGCGAGCCCGAGATGCTGTCATCCACCTGTGAGATCTTCAGGTTTACCTCGTTGTTCGCATTGATCAACGGCACCACCTCAAGCTTGAGCACCACGTCCTCGTACTCGATGTTTGAGGCCACCGCTGCCGTGTTATTGTTGGTCACGCTGTTGACATTGCTGAGCGTGGAGGTGGGAACAGCGACCCGCTGGCCCGAGGAGATCACCGCCTTTTTGTTATTCGCGGTGTACACCACGGGGCGGGCCAGCACCTTGAACCGGTTGGTCCCTTCCAGTGCGCGGACATAAACACTGAGACTTTTTCCGATGGTGCCGTACATAACCAGCCCGGAAGCTGCCGGGAAGGCCGCCGCCGCTGTCAGCGTGCGGGGATCAACGAGCGCAGTCCCCACGGAGTTGATGACACTTCCGGCAACGCCCGTTGCGTGCGAGGCGGTGCCGCCTTCGCTGTTCTGGAACAACTTTAGATAATTGACTCCAAACTCAAAGTCATTTGTAAGCCTCATCTGGCCGATAACGGTGGAGAGATAGACCTGGGGTGGCCGTTTATCCAGCTTGTCCAGAATAGTCCTGACCTTTTCCTGGCTCTCCGGCGCGCCAATCACAAGAATCGAATTTGCCTTGTTGTCGGCAATAATCCTCGTCTTTCCCACGATAATGGAAGTCGGCCCGATATCCCCGACTTCCGAGAGTTCGTCGGGGTGCGCATTGGCGCCGGTGCTCTGGCCACCTGCTGATCCGCCGTTATTGTAGGAACCGCCGTCCTGCCGGGGTTGGGACGGGGTGGCCTTGGGAGTGGCGCCTGCACCCCCTGCACTTCCCCCCTTCTGGTCGTTCTCCGTGAGCAAATCCGCCAGCACCGGGAGCACTTCCGCGGCGGACACGTATTTGAGGGGACGATCCAAGGGCGCCCCCAAGCCAACCGCCTGGTCGAATTCATGGATCAGGTTTTTAATGTAAACGAAATTTGCGGGCCGGGTGATCACGAGGATGCGGTTGGTCCGCGTGTCGGGCACAAGCTGCACAGAGCCGCTCACAAGGTCGTTTTCAAACAGGTCGCCCGTCAAGTCTCCACCCGGGGGCGCAGGATTCTGCGGCGTTCCGGGGTTGGGAGGAGGTACAGGCTGTCCGCCGGCGCGCTTCTGTTTTTCGCTCTTCTGGCTTTCGATGAGTTTTGTAATGACGTCCGCCACCCTCTCCGCATCCGCGCGCTGCAAGGTGACAAATTCGCTGATCACCCGCGCGGGCGGCACGTCGATAAGCTCCTGCAAATTCACAAGCTGCCGGATCAGGCTGGAATTCTCCGTGATCACCAACGCCTGCGCATTCGCCACCTCGGTGATGCTGCCATAGGCATGCAGCATTACGTGCTGCGAGAAAATATTCTTGGCATCCGCCGATGCCAGATAACGAAATTGCATGAAATAACTGATCACCGTGTTCTCCTGCGGGATCGCCGCGGAGTTTGCATACAGCGGCACTCCTTCACTCCGGGGATTTTTTCCGCCGCTGGCTGCGTTGATCACTTTCACGCGGTTTTCGCCATCAGGCACAAGCGAATACCCGTTCAACAGCAAGGCCGCCTCGATCAGGCGGATTGCCTCGCTCTTCGGGATATCCTTGGGGGCAACGATATTCAGGTTGGGCCCCGTGAGATTCGCATCACGCACGAGCACCTTGCCGGTCATTTTCTCATACCAGGTCAAAACGTCGCTGACAGGATTATTGGGCAATTGCAACGTAACCGTCTCCTCGGGCGGCGGAGGCGGTGTCGCCCCGTATCCGGGGTGGACCAACCCGTGGCAAATGATGAAGAAAATGAATGTATGAATGGAGTATCGCATCGGACTATTGAGGAGGAGGTACTGCGGGAGCCGGAACGTTGGTCACCGGCGGCGCCTGGTATGGCGACGGAATCGGCAATGTCCGGCGTACTCTTGAAACCGGCGGCAAAGGCGGGGATACTGCCTGGCCCGGAATGGGCGGGGGAATCTGCCCGGGCACCGGATTTGCGTTATTCGGAGGAGGAACTCCCGCTGCGGCAAGAAGCGAAGGGTCGTATTTTACCTTGGCAACCTCCGCACCCTTTTGGATGGTGACGCTTGCTTTCAGCGGATCCGGATTTGGCTCCACGGATACCAGCTTCAACCCCTTCCCGTTGATCCCGGAATCCACATTGATGCGCTCCTGGGAATCCTTGTCGAGCAGGATCGCCATATCCTCCGAACCTATTTTCGCCACCGCCACCAAAGCCAGCTTGCTCGCAAACCCGGCAGGAACCGCCTCCTGTTGAATGGAAGCAATGGTGAACGGAGAACGCTGCCACAGTGCGGAATAACGCTCCACCGGATATCCTTCAGGAACGACCCCCGCCTTTGCCGCGGAGCTAATTCCGGACAATCCCAAAATCACAAATGTATAAAGGTAGAATTTCATTCTCCCGGGGGTGTAATGAAGAGGCAGGTATGCGGTGCCGTAAACTATAGATCGCTCAGGAGCTTTAAAAGCACAATTTGATATTGCAGAACGCCAGACACACCGGTTTCCCTCCAGTTACCAAAGCTGATAAACCCCTGAAGTTTGATTCCCGGCAGTAAATCCTGAGTTATCGGGCGGCAGCATACCATCTTGCGACCGTCAGCTCACAGACGATCTTGGAGGGATCGCTGTCGCTTTTGAGCGAGAGCGAGGGGATCGCCTGGAAATTCGCCGGTTGCTGAAGCTCCGCAAGCCAGCGCGTGATCGATTCCAATGAGCCGTTGATTTTCAACTTCACGCTGATCTCCTGGTAGAACGGCTGCACATTGGGCTCGCCGAATCCCTGCTCCACAATTGTGATCTTTTGCTTGCGCGCGCTTGTCTGGATGGTTTCCAGCAGGGCGGCATTGGCTTCCCCGGTGGATTGCAGCTTCGGTTGCTTGCTGTCCATCCAGGTTTTGCGCTGTTCCCACAAATCTTTTTCCTTCAGCCAGCTATCCGCCTCGCGCCGTTCATTGCCCAGGTTCACGAGCTTCGTCTTTAACTCGCCTTCCCTGCGCAAAAGATAAGTCACTCCAAAAAGATTGAAGAGGATGAAAATCGCCCCCAGGAAAATAAACAGCAGCCTGCGTTCGCGTTTAGTCATTTTTACCTCCGTATCGCACGCCCTCGATCTGGAATTCCGCGTTGTCATTCGCCAGCAGGCGGGGCTGCGGCATCTGCCACTTGTAATCGTGCAGATCCTTGCTCTGTTTCAAATCCTCGGCAAACTTGAACGCCGCGGGAGCGTTTTTCGCCTCGCCCTGGATGAAGATTTTGTCACCTGTGGTTTTGAACAGCGTGAACCTTACGCCCTCGCTCGGCAGCAATCGCGCGCAGCGCAACAACAGTTCCACCGGATAGGATTCCGGGTTGATCGCGGCATCCAGCAAATCCCACCTGTGCGCCGTCGCCTCCAGTTGTTTTACAACGGGCGCCTGGCTTTTCAATTGCGCCTCGATCCGGCTGCACTGCACGTACAACCACCCCACGCGCAACACCAGCAGGAGCACCAGCAGGGCGTAAATTCCCGCGACGGTTGCCAGCAACGACTTTTTGCGTCCCGCCGCCTTTGCGATTTGCTGCGACTGCCGCACTGAAACGGGAACGAGGTTCATCCGCTCCGCGGGCATCGCCGGCGCGGGCCGGCTGTCGCTTCTCACGGGCAAATTTGTTGCCCCGGCAATCAAGGAGGTTTCCCCGGGGCTGAACGCGCTCCATAAAGTCACCCCGTTGAGCCGGCCGATCACGTTCTCGGCCTCCAGTTGCAGCCTGATGCATTGCAGCTCCCGCAATACTTCATCCGTGATCTTGTCATCCCCCAGCGCCTCGAAGTAAGCGATCTCCGTCCCTTGTGTTATTACAAGCACCAGCCGGTCGCCTTCGCGCCATATTACCAATTCATCCGGCGGCAGCGCGTGCGTCCGCGCGGATGGCTCGTAATTATGCAGATCGAGGTTTAATTGCCCCGGCAGCGCTCCCGGGAGTGCGATCGCGAGCACGAGCGTTTTGTTCTCGGTCGATTTGAGAACCCGGTAATCAAAAACCGACTCCTGCGCGGACCGTCCACCGGAAAGCCCCCGCCGTTCCAACTGGAGAAAAATCATCTCCCGCATCAAGGCCGGGTCCGTGGTGGTCAGCCACAATGGCACCGCGAACAACTGCCGCAACGGCAGCGCAAGCACAGAGTGGGCGGAAATCTCCGCGTCATCCGGCGAGGTGCATGCCTGTGCGAGCCGCGCCTGCCCTCCCTCGCCCATCGCCCAGACTTCCCACGCGTCGCCCTCGATCTGGCGCACGAGAAGCCGTTCCCGGTTCTTGTTTGGTTTGCTCAAAGTTCCTGCCATTGGAGATATACGGGTGGTGACGAATTCCGGCGGACGACCACCATGATCTTCCGCTGATAATTTCCGAGAATGCCATTACTTTCGATGCGTGTCACGGAATCCTGCAAGCTGATCTGGCCCTGGATTTTCTCGAAGTCATCCTTCGACATTCCCAATGCCTGGCGGATCTGCTCCATGTCCTGGAAATTCACATCATCCAGGGTGTCCGGCTTTCCATCGGGGCCGAGGCGCGCATTCACAAACCGCAGCGCCTGCACCTCCCCGACGCCGCACACGGCTGAAATCAGGTCGGCAGGGGCTTCGTTCATGTCGAGTTTCCCGTCGCTCCAGATCGTAAAAAAGTTCCGCCAGTCCGGTTTTGCATCGGCGAGCAGTTTCATGCCCGGTATCAAAAGCATCTCCTCGACGGATTCAAATTTGTGCCGAACCGCTGTCCCTGTCTGGCCTGCTATCGCAAAACCGGGGATTAGGGCAGGCCGGGCCGATCCCGTCACGGCGTTCTGGCCCGACACAAGCTCCTGCCATTTGACAAGCTTCGTCCATGTTTCAAAATCTTTCACGATGTTCACGGCGTCAGTCTCCCTGATCCCCCACACCGTGCAAAGATCGTGCAGTGTTTTCCACTGGCCGCTCTGCACGATGGTATTGATGTTAATACGCCCGCCTTCGCTACGAAGGTACACTTCGAAACTTTCGCCGGGCCCAAATGTATGGACCAGCAGGCTGTCCCCCCGCTTCTCCAGCGGATGCAACCCGATTGCCACTCCCGACTCGGCAAGCTGCCTGACCCGGAATTCCTTTTTCAGCGAGGCCGTTTCCTCCAGGTCGTAGTGCACATATTCCACCACGCCGAGAACGGTCATCGCCATCATGGCGACCGCCCAAAGCACGATGAGGAGCGCGGAGCCCCGATGGAAAAATTTCGCATTCATCTGACGATGACCGACTGGATGGGAGGTATCCAGAAAACGTATTTTCCAGCTCCTTCCTCCGTGGTGAGTGTTAATTCCGCAAATGCGGGCCGGAAATTCGGTTCCTTCCATTCCTTTGACCAGACTTGCGTTCTTGTATCATAGAACCTCCACTCCACGTTGCGCACGTCCGGCATCAATGCCAGCCATGGACGCTTCGCGGTGCCGCCGGTCATGTAGGAACTGATCTCCACCTCGGAATCCTGCAGGATGCTCAAATCAAGCAGTCCCCCTACGCGCGGACGTGCGCCCAGGATCGTGGAGATGGAAGTATTGCCCGCATTCCCCCACTGGAACAACCCCGGGCAATTGCGAAATATCAGCTCCGGCACGTAGGCTTCCCCCTGCCTTATGATGCGTGTCTCGAACAAGGCGGTGGCCGGCAGTGAGCGGAATGTTTTCCGGCACAGGTTTAGAAAACCGCTTACCTGCTGGAGACGATTTTGCCGCGTCTCCAATTCCGAGGTGCCACGGATCGACGCATCCACCATGGCGTAAACCGCCCCGGCCAGCAGCACAAGTATGGCCATGGCCAGCGTGACCTCCAGCAGCGTGAAAGCACGCTGCCTGCGCAACTTTTCCGCACCGCTGCAAACACCGGCAGGAAGTCTATGGCTGGTAAACATAGGTTTGTGAAAACTGCGATTCATCCCGGCCCTCCTCTTTCCAGCGCGCGGTGATTTTGATGCTGTACAAACCGGCCAGGAACTGGTTTTTGTCGTTCTTCAAATCAAGGGTGCTTATTTCCTTCACGTAGGAAATTCCGCCTGCGTCCGGCGGCGATGTATCCTTGCCCACGACAAGCCGGCCGATCCGTGCCTCGGCCAGTTTTGATTCCAGGTTCCATGCCACCCTGGTCTCCCGCTGCAGCCGTATGGATGCCCCCAGGGCCTCGTTCAACGCGACAGCAAGCGCGACCGCCGCCATGGCAAAGATCGCCGTCGCAAGCATCACCTCGAGCAGGATATAGCCTGCCCGGTCACTCCCGCCGCGATCAAAAAGCGCCTGCTTCATTGGAAGTGGTAGGTTTCCTCCTCCGCCCTTGCTGTGAGCGGATTGAAAGCAAATTCAATCCAGTTCCCCCCGTTTTGAAAATGGACGCGGATCGGTTCGCATATCCCGCTCGGCTGGAATATCCACGACTCATCCTCCGGCTTCCCGAATTTTTTGTCCCCCCAGCGCTGCACGGAATAGAGCGTATCGGATGCCATGTCATGGCTGCTTACCACGGCATCGCGCGCGCTTTTCCCGGCAATGTAAGGCTCCAGCAGAAACGCTTTTTCGGCAAAGCGGATTTCGTAGGGGCGGTTTTCCGATACCGCCAGCCGCCTTGCCGTACGCGCGTAGAGCAGCAGCTCATTGGCATGCTGGCGCAGGCGTTCCTCTGCGAACAAACCCGAGGTCACGGGAATGGCAACCCCGACGATCAGCAGCAGGATGAAAAGCACCAGCCCCATCTCCAGCAGGGTAAAACCCCGCGCGGATTGCATGTGCCTTTGTGGTCCCATCGAAATTTTTTCAAAATCCCTGTTCGCACCTCAACCAGGCCGGACAAACAACTATTTGTTGACGTTCCAGTTTCCCAGTTCGTTGTCGTTTTCCTTCCTGTCGGGCCCGAAGGAATAAAGGTCAAAGCCATGGGTGTTCTTGAGACCCGGGTTGCGGTAATTGTAAGGCATGCCCCATGGATCTTCCGGCAGTTTTTCCATCAATTGCCGCCAGCGTCTCGGCTTCGGGTCGGTGCTGGGTTCCTGGACCAGCGCCTGCAACCCCTGCTCCGTGCTCGGCATGTAGAGGTTCTGCATCTCGTAGGTCTTCAACTGCGTGGTGATGGTGGCGATATCCGCCTGCACCCGGCGCTCCTTCGCAATATCCAGGTTGCCGATCAAATAATAGATGCCGGCCCCCAGCAACACGGAGATGATTGCCAGCACGAGCATGATTTCGATGAGCGTGTAGCCTCCGCGAAGGTTCCGGCGGGCGGGGCTTGAAAATAATGGGGAATTTCGGGTGCTGTTCATAGTAAAAATGGAAGTGCTCCAGCTATCATAAAATGAAATGGCTGACAGTCAAAAACGGATGGCAGCCGTATTCATCAAGTGCCGCTGACCAGAGGCTCCGCGGCGGCGGGCGCAGATTGCGGCTGTTGCCCTGTGGTCCCGCTTGCAGCCGGGTCGGGATATTTCAGTTGCAGCAGGAGATTCTTGAGGGCAAGCGGACTCGCGGTCGCCGAGGGGACGACATCTTTCACGGCGAATTGAAACTGGTTGTCGCCCACCTTCAGTTTCTCCACCGGAATAAAAATCACCCCTTTCCTCCAGCCCGTATAGGCCGGCGTGGTTCCATCGGTCGCCTGGTATCCCGGGTCGTTCAAATCGGGAATATCCATTGCGATGTCCCCCACAAGGGCGCCATTGAGAATAAGCTGGACTGCCTTGTCCACGGGCGCGCCGGAGATTTGCACCTCCAGCCGGGCGTGCAGGGGCAGTGCTTGCAATGCACCTACAAACTCCACACCGGCTTCAATGCGCTCCGGCTTCTCGTTCAACGCCGCCGTCACGGTGGAGTTTTGGATTTTGTCCACAGTCGGCATCAGCGGCGCCCCGTTGATATCCCCGTCCTTGAGTACCGTGCCGGTCGCATTGATAAGTCCCGCCTGCTTTGCATCGGCTGCCAGCGAAAGAATGCCGGGATCGACCCATTCAAAATGGATGCGCGAAACGTTCAGCGTCGTTTCGCTCGACTGCACGGTGATCGTTCCCGGGGACGTGAGCGTCGAGCGTTTGATGAGCAGCGTGCGCTGATTCGGCATTGCGATCCCTTCAAAAAGATTGTCGCTCAGCATTTCGCTTGTCTGCAACCCGGTCCAGTAAACCCTCAGAAAGCCCCCCGTTGTCTCCGTGAAACACAACGTGACGGCCAGGTCGGAGGTGTCCGATGGCGGCGCGATGGGAAAACTGATGCTCGCATGAATCGCAGGCGACGCCGAGGGCATGCCGGTCATCCATGCCGGCAGGATCTGAGCCTGTCCCGTCTGGACCAGATCATAGGTAAATGCCCTTCCATTGTCGTCCGCTCTCGCCGGACACAAAACCAGCAAGGCAAGCAGGATGGTAATGGCAATTTTCATGGGGGATAAGATGGGCGCATTTAAGCACATCCACTCCCCCACCCGTCAACTGGCATCTCATGGGTAATATCACTGTGCGGCGGCGTATCGTGGCCGCCCGCGCTTATCGGTGCAGACGAAACAGGCGGGCTGCCGGGTTTTCCCTGCCCATGCATGCATCGCAAATAATTTCCGAAGCAATCACGCTGTAGGTAATCCCGTTGCTGCCGTAGCCCGGCGCAAAATGGACATTGGGCAATTCAGGCAAATGTCCGATGCGCGCGAGACTCTCCCTGGTTTCCCCGAAAGTTCCCGCCCATCTGCATGCCACATCAAATTTGATATCCGGGACATGGACCGGAAATTCAAGGGGTGTTCCAAGGGAACCGGAAAGACGCCCAGCCACGAAATATGGATATGGAACCGCGTAACAAGAGTCTCAAGGAAGAAACCGAACCGGAAATGGATCCGGAGGAAATTGATATCGCATCGGAGCGCGTATCAGGCAATCCGATGCCCCCGGAGATCTCCTCGAAAACGGAAAACTTAACCGAGTGGGACCAGCCTCCGAATGCTTCGGGGGAAGCTGCACATAAAGTGCTGCCCGAAGACGAAACCTCTGCCGCAGAGGAACTGGTCGAGGAAGGCGTTGAAGAGGCTGACAGGGACCAGCGAATCGCTTCCGTCGATCCCGATTTTGAACCTTGAGCAGCCGGAATGAACCGACAGCATCATGAAATTGAGAGCTGGCTGGCAAGCCCCCTGCCAACCATTACGAAAGCTCTGCTTTGATGACGATCTTTCGCACTGTCGCGGGTGTCCCGGGCGCCATGCCCGGCATGTGCCCGTCTTCCGGAAAGAAGATTGCGAACCAGCCGGGATGCAGGCTGAAGAATTGTCCTGATCCCTGGTAAAGCGAGTAGTCTTTCTCCGTGTCATACGGTCGGCTCATTTCAAGCGACGGCACGGGTGCGTACCCAATCTGCTCCTCCCCTTCGAAAATGAACTGGATGTCCGTATAGCGGCGATGCGATTCCCATACGCCACTTTCGCGCGGCTTTGATAGATATTCCTGCTTCAAGGCAAAAACCGAGTCACCCTGAATCTCATCGCGTCCCGTAATAAAAGGATCGTCTTTGAAAGCTGCGAGATATTCCAACCCGGCCCGGATGTGGGGATGGAGGCCGTGATAAAGGGGAGCATTTTTAATTTGGTCGAGGATCATGGGTATGAGGGATGGATCGAAAATACGTGTCGGTACAGCATCTTGAGCCGTTCGCCAGTCCACTTCAAGGCTGCATACCTCCTCCGGGTGCCATTTCGAGGTCCAGCCACTTGCGTTCCCGATATGCTGGACCGCAAGACGGCCAGATTGAAAGTGTCCCGACCTTCTAGGCGACAGGCACTTTCACAATCAAATGCCCTTGCCCGTCCGTGAAGGAGGAAAGCACCGGGAGATTGCGCGTCGCGGGTCCTTCCGTCACCTTGCCGCCGGGATCGAATGTCGAGCCATGGCATTCGCAATAGAACGAACGGTCCGGCTCCGCAGTAAGCTTGCATCTCCTGTGCGTGCAATAAGAGGAAAGCGCAATCAACTGCCCGCCTTTCCTGATCACAAAAAAACCCTGGTCACGAAACTCATTGTAAAGGCCATCCGCAGCATACCGACCGGCTGGTCCCGCGTCTAAATTGCGGGTTTCGCCTGTTCCGCCGGAAGGCTTTGTGCCGTTGTTCACAGCAGTACAACCAGCGCAGGCCGCTGCGGTTAATACCAAAAATTCCCTTCGTGTCATATTATATCGATTATTCGGAACTCATTATATATCAATATATTTTCAATATTCAAACACAAGACTCGTATAAACTCCCCAGTGCGTATCCTGGCGGGCGCCTTGGTCGATCGGGAATATAAATCCGACGCCGAGCCGCGGCTGCACCGGGCCGATGGCATCGAGATTCACGCGGACTCCCGCGTTGCCCAGCAGACTGTTGTGGCCGGGATTGTCCTTGTTCAACTGGGTCTCTCCAGAGAGTTCAAACATGGGGATCACCCGTTGCACACCGGGCAATGGCAGTTCCTTGTGCGGGATTCCGTAACCAAAGACGAAACCATATTCAAATGCCTCCGTTCCCCCATCATCCCCGGGGCCGAAAAGTTGGGAAAAACCAAGCACCGACTGGATGGTAAAATGTTCGCCAATCCGCAGATCATTGAAAATCTTGGGAACGAGCTCGGCGTTTTTGCTGACCTTCGTGTTGGTGGGAATACCCACCTCAACCGCCACTCCAAACGTGTTGTCGATGAATCCGCTTTTTGAAACGTATTGATAAACTGGGATGCGCGCGCCGATATCGATGTTACTGAGGCCTTCCGTGGTCGTCCCCGCAACGCCGTCCCGGGTTCGCTCGTAAGGGATTTCCAGTTCCAAGGTCACCGGACCAAAGCCTTTTTCAATCTCGACCCGGAACATGTCGCTGTGCACTGCGTCGGTCTTGGTATGCAGCCAGTCCATGCGGAATTCATTCACCTCGAGATCCGAGTCATCCACCAGGAAAGGCTCGGGAAACGCCCCCTGCCCGTACATACTGCGATGATCGAGGAGATTAAAAAGCCCGTAACGCGTATCGAACGCAGCCGTCGAATCCTTTGCGGATGAGATATCGCCAGCCATGGAGACGTCGGAGACAGCCAAAATAGTCGCCACGGCGATGGCGGATGAATGAACAAGATTTTTAAATTGGAACCGAATAAACATGATTTTTATTAATGCTATTGAGATTCATTCTCGATAACGGGTTGAGAAAAATGAAATTGCGCAATTTTGTCAAGCTGTTATCGAATCTTGCAGTTCCGCCACAGTGTTGTTCCTCTGAATCTAGGACATGCTCCATCAGAACCCCCTCGCTTGACGTCCAGCATCTGCCGTCTATTGTCCAAGCGCCATGCATACCGGCAACTCCATCCTCATGCGTGCGCCCAAAGAGCGCATCTTCGAAACAGCCGCGAACCTCGCCCTCTGGCCGGATATCCTCCCCCACTACCGCTACATCCACTACTACGAAAAAAGCCCGGTGCGGAACATCGTGAAAATGGCCGCAACCCGCTCGGGCATACCCATCGCATGGACCTCCGAGCAGATCATCGACCGGGAGGCGATGGAGGTGCGTTTCCTGCACCTGAAGGCGTTTACCAAGGGAATGAAAGTAGTCTGGACTTTCAAGGATACCCCGGAGGGCGTGCTGGTGGAAATTCTGCACGACCTCCAGTTCCGCATCCCGGCGCTGGCCCCTCTCGCGGACAAAATAATCGGGGAATTTTTCATTCAGAACATCGCAAACAAGACCCTGATGCGAATGAAAGAATATCTAGAGCATGAGTCTTAACGGTTCCAACGGAAAACGCCGCCGCGCGGTCATCACCGGCATTGGCCCGATCACTTGCATCGGCACGGGGCGGGATGCATTCTGGCACGGCATTCTCGCGCAAAAAAGCGGGATCACGCGCATCACGGGATTCGACACGAGCGATTTTCACGCGCACAACGGCGGCGAAATCCGCGACTGGGATCCGAAGGTTTTCTTCCCCCCCCACAGGTTGAAACGTCTCGACCGTTACGCGCAGTTCGCCGTTGCCTCCGCGCTTCTCGCGCTGGAGGATGCCGGCCTGCCGTGGAGCAAGGAAAACCCGCAGGGCAGGGTCGGCGTGAGTTTCGGCACTGCCCTGGGTGGAATTTCCAACGCGGAGACCGAGCATCACCACTTCCTGAACAAAGGCCCAAAAGGGGTGAACCAGACACTCGCGCTGCAGGTCTTCGGCGGCAGCGCGCACTCGAACATCGCCATACAATGCGGTTTCCGTGGCGTCGGCACCACGAATTCCAACAGTTGCGCCAGTGGCACGGTATCCGTGGGCGAGGCGCTACGCTACATCCGCGACGGCATGGCGGATGTGATGGTTGCCGGAGCTGCTGAATCTCCGCTGAGCCCGCTCAGCTACGGCGCGTTTGACATGATCAAGACGATGAGCCGGCATGAAGGCGACCCGCAGGTTTCCTGCCGGCCGTTCGATCTGGAGCGCGACGGCTTTGTCATGGGCGAAGGCGGCGCGTCGGTGATCGTGGAGGAATATGAACACGCAGTGAGACGCGGCGCGCACATTTATGCGGAGGTGCTAGGCTACGCATTGAACAATGAGGCCTACCACATGACCTCCCCCCTGCCCGGAGGCGAAGCGGTCGTGGAATGCATGCGCCTCGCCCTGACCGATGCCCGGCTTTTGCCTGAGCAGATTAACTACATCAACGCCCACGCCAGTTCCACCCAACTCAACGATTCCAACGAAAATGCCTGCGTGAAGGCCGTGTTCGGTGATCATGCGAGAAAATTGGCTATCAGTGGCACGAAGGCCTACACCGCGCATCCGCTCGGCGCGACCGGCGCGATTGAAACCGCGATTTGCGCGCTGGCCATCGACCGGGATTTCATTCCCCCTACCCTGAACTGGAAAACACCCGATCCCGCCTGCGATCTGGACATCGTGCCGAACGAAGGGCGCAAACAGGCCGTTCATTTTGCCCTCAACAACTCCTTCGGCTTCGGCGGAATAAACGCCTGCCTGGTCCTCGGGAAAATCATGGGGAATGGTGTAACTTCGCAAATGTGATCACACTCTTGGAAACGATAGTTTCATCCATCTAGTGACAAACGCACCGCGTTTTAGTAGTAGAGAAGACGATTCTACAAGAAATGCGGCATCCCTGATCCCCCCCTTTTGTGACGAACACTTTCTACAACAAATTCGACCTTGCCACCCTCGATCTTCGCAGCCAGCGCGAGGATGATCTTCGCAGCCCCTTCCAGATCGACCGGGACCGCATTATCTACTCCCCTGCGTTCCGCAGCCTGCAATCAAAGACCCAGGTTTTTCACACGGGAGAATACGACTTTTACCGCACCCGCCTGACGCACTCCCTGGAGGTGGCGCAAATCGGCCGCGGCATTTGCAATCATCTCCTCCTCAGCCGCGAGCCGCTGCGTCCCGATTTTTTCATCGATCCCGATCTCATCGAGGCCTGCTGCCTGGCGCATGATATCGGGCATCCCCCGTTCGGCCACGCGGGCGAGTCCGCGCTCAACGAGGTCCTCCTCGAATCCGGCGGTTTCGAGGGGAATGCACAGACGCTGCGCATCCTCACCCATCTCATTTTCGGTTCTGACGGCGGAATGAAACCGACGCGCGCATTCCTCGACGGCGTGCTCAAGTACAAGCGGTTCCATGCCGACCCGGAAACGACCCCGAACAAATTCATCTACAAGGAGCAGCGCGACATCCTTGATTTCGTCTTCAGTCATCCCGCGTGGGACCGCGAGTGCGGCGCGCAGCTTCACCTCTACCGCAGTATCGAGTGCCAGATCATGGACTGGGCAGACGACGTCGCCTATGGGCTCATGGACATTGTTGATGGTGTGCATGCCCATTTCATCAGCCTCGACAGCCTTGAAAAGTGGAAAAAAGGCAGGCAGCTCACTCCACACGAATCAAACATCCTCGATGAACTTATTACCGACATAGGCGAGGGAAAACTCGACCGCGTGTTTGCCAGGCACATCGGCACCTGCATCGGAGGCACCAGCCTCACGAAGCGCGAAAATTTCCTCAGCCGCCGCAGCAACCGCTATGCGCTCGACCTGGTCGTGCACCAGCCGATGCGGGACCGCATTGAATTTTACAAGCAGCTTTCCACCGATCTCATTTTCCGCACCCCTCAAATCAAGCAACTCGAGTACAAGGGGCGCAACATCCTCATCAATCTCTTCCGTTCCCTGCGCGACAACTACGCGGACCCGAAAAAAGCCATGCATCTTCTGCCGCAGGACATCGAGACCCAGCTCGCAAAAAATCCCGGACAGATGGACCGCCTCCTGGGCGATTACCTCTCCGGCCTCACCGATCCCGCCTGCATCCGCATCTACCGCAGGCTATTCGACCCCGCATACGGATCCTTTACCGATCTGTACTAGAGGGCCAGTCCTCTCGTTCACCGCCACTTCGTAATTTATCATCGGCGCTTGACATTACCCGCCAGGGCTCCAAGCGTTCCCGGGCATGGTTATCACATCATTTGGAAATACTATGCGCCGTTCCGATCCGCCGGGAGGAGACTCCTCCAGCCCCGCACCCATTCCCTCACCCACCAGAATGGAAAAATCCGGCAAAGTAGACGAAAACGACCCCTTTTGCCAAAGCTACAGAGACGCACATCCGTCACCCTGTGGAAAAAACAATACAAAACCGGCGAAAACAACCCCGCTGATACATATTTCCCATGCACTTTCTGCCGCGAATCATGGCAAATCCAACCACATATGTTAAGGTAACCGAATGCCCTTTGAGCTTTCTTCCCAATACAAACCGATGGGCGACCAGGCGCAAGCCATCGCCAAGCTGACGAAATCCGTCGAGGCCGGGAACAGGCACCAGACCCTGCTCGGCGTGACCGGCTCGGGCAAGACATTCACGGTCGCCAATGTGATCCGCAATGTCGACCGCCCCACGCTCGTGATGTCGCACAACAAAACGCTGGCGGCGCAGCTTTACAGCGAGTTCAAGCAGTTTTTCCCAAACAACGCGGTGGAGTATTTCGTGAGTTACTTCGATTACTACCAGCCCGAGGCCTACATTCCGCGCACGGACACCTACATCGAGAAGGATTCCTCCATCAACGAGGAGATCGAGCGTCTCCGGCTCTCCACCACCAGTTCCCTGCTCTCGCGGCGCGACGTGATCGTGATCGCCAGCGTCTCGTGCATCTACGGTTTGGGCTCGCCCGAGGACTACATGAATATGCTTCTCACCTTGAAGGCGGGCCAGCAGATCACGCGCGAAGCCGTGCTCGGCAAACTCGTGGACATGCTCTACGAGCGCAACGACATCGCCTTCCAGCGCGGCAGGTTCCGCGTGCGCGGGGATACGGTTGAGATCCATCCGGCCAACTACGACGAGGAAGCCGTCCGCATCGAATTTTTTGGCGACGAGATCGACAAGATCGTCCGCTTCGATCCCCTCACCGGCCGCATGCACGAGCAGTTGAGCATGATCACATTTTATCCCGCGAAGCAGTTCGTCACGCCCGCGGATAAATTGCGCAAGGCCCTCGTCACGATCCGGGAGGAACTCAAGGAGCGCATCATCTGGTTTGAGGCAAAGGGCCAGTTGCTCGAAGCCCAGCGCATCAAGATGAGGACGGAATACGATCTCGAAATGATGCAGGAAATGGGATTTTGCAGCGGCATAGAAAATTACTCGCGGCATTTGAGCGGCAGGCCACCGGGATCAAAACCGTTCACGCTCCTGGACTTCTTTCCCAAGGATTACCTGCTGGTCATTGACGAATCGCACGCCTCGGTCCCGCAGATCGGCGGCATGTACGAAGGCGACAAATCGCGCAAATCCGTGCTCGTGAACTACGGCTTCCGCCTGCCGAGCGCCATGGACAACAGGCCCTTGCAGTTTCCCGAGTTCATGGGGATGACAAACCAGATGATCTACGTAAGCGCCACGCCCGCGCCGTTTGAGATCAAAAACAGCCTCGTGGGCAATGCGAGTTACGTGGCCCACAAAAGTCTGATCACGGGTGCAGGGGAACTAGCCATCGTCGATCCCCCTCTCATTTCACGCACGAATGATCCCGTGGAGAAATTCGACGTTCACACTCCGGGATCGCGGCTCATCGTGGAGCAGATCATCCGCCCCACCGGGCTGCTCGACCCGCAAATCACAATCCGCCCGCTCAAGGCCCAGATCGACGAGACTATCGAGCTCTGCCGCCAGCGCGTGGAAAAGAACGAACGCATCCTCATCACCACGCTCACGAAACGCACCGCGGAAGATCTTGCCGACTACCTCAAGGACGTCGGCCTGAAAGTCCGCTATCTCCACAGTGACATCGATACCATAGAACGTGTCGAAATTCTGCGCGCGTTGCGCGCGGCGGAGTTCGACATTCTGATAGGCATCAACCTTCTGCGGGAAGGCCTCGACCTGCCGGAAGTCTCGCTCGTCTGCATCCTCGATGCCGACAAGGAGGGCTACCTGCGCTCCCAAACGTCGCTCATCCAGACCGCCGGACGCGCCGCCCGGCACATCAACGGCGAGGTCTATCTCTTCGCGGACACCGTCACGCGCAGCATGGAAGCCTTGCTCGCAATCACCGAATACCGCCGTACGAAACAGATGGAATACAACACGGCGCACAATATCACGCCGCGCAGCGTACAGCGTGCCGTGCAGGAAAGCTTGCACACGATCCTGAAAGGCCGGGAGATCAATGAAGCCGTGGTGCGCGAGGGCGGCGGCGATTTCAACCTCACGGAAGTCCTGCGAGAGCTGCAGCAGGAAATGGAGATCGCAGCCGCGAATCTCGAATACGAAAAAGCCGCGCTGTTGCGCGACCAGATCATGGAACTGAAAAGCGGCACCGGCATTTCAAAGATCGAGCCGAAGTCCCGGCCGGTGAGTTACTCCAAAAAGGGCGGCAGGAAAAAGAGTCCCGTGTAGGCTGCCCTGCGGGCGCATGGGAACCCCGGTCACATCCGTATTATTCTTAAACTTTCCGGTAACATTTGCTCGGTTTTGCTTCTGGGGTGGGTGTATGAACGATCCAGAGCAAAAACCGACCATGCCCGATGAAAACAAATGTCCCCGATGCGGCACGCCGCTCCATGCCGGGGCGCTCGCAGGACTTTGTCCCGCCTGTCTGCTGCAGCAGGGCGCCGGGCAGGACACGGTTACCGGTGGCGGCCGCCCATTCTTGCCGCCAACCGTAGAGGAGCTCTCCGTAAAATTTCCCCAGCTTGAAATCACAGACCTCATCGGCAAGGGTGGCATGGGCGCAGTTTACAAGGCCCGCCAGCGCGAACTGGACCGCGTCGTTGCCCTGAAAATCCTTCCTCCTGCAATCGGGGAAACGCCAGGCTTTGCCGAACGCTTCACGCGCGAAGCGAAGGCGCTCGCGAAATTGAACCATCCCGGCATCGTCACCATCCACGATTTCGGGCGCGCGGACGGCCTTTACTTTTTCCTCATGGAATTCGTGGATGGCGTGAACCTCCGGCAATTGCTGAACACCGGACGCATCGCGCCACGCGAAGCGCTGGCAATCGTCCCGCAGATTTGCGACGCGCTCCAGTTCGCGCACGATCACGGCATCGTCCACCGCGACATCAAGCCGGAGAACATCCTGCTCGACCGCCGGGGACGCGTGAAAGTCGCCGATTTCGGCCTCGCAAAATTGGTCGGCGGGGAAAGCGAAGCAACTTCCGGCACGAACGCGCAGATGACACCTTCCGACCTGACCGAGGCAGGAAAAATCATGGGCACACCCAGCTACATGGCGCCGGAACAGACAGCATCGCCTGATACAGTGGACAACCGGGCCGACATCTACGCGCTCGGCGTGGTGTTTTACCAGATGCTCACCGGCGAACTCCCGGGAACACGCATCGAGCCTCCTTCGAAAAAAGTGCTCATTGATGTGCGCCTCGATGAAGTAGTATTGCGTGCCCTGGAAAAAAAGCCTGAGCTTCGCTACCAGCAAGCCAGCATTTTCAAGACGCAAGTGGAGACAATCGCCGGCGGTTCGTCTGCACAAGAAACGGCAGCCGGGCCTGGTGTAGCCGAAGCCGTTGCTCGCGGCGCAGTTTCCGTGAACAAACGGCGATGGGAGGTGGTGATTTGGGGGATCGTTCTCGCCGCGGTGTGCGTGGACATGGGCGTCCACATCACGCCTGTGGAATATGGCTGGGGCATCGGCATCTGGGGCGTGTTGCTGTTCCTGATTTCCACCCCGCTGGCCCTGCTCGCCGGGGATGACATCCGCAAGATCAAATCCGCGGTGCAACTCGTCCAGGCGGATGGTATTGTCACAGCCCTGGCCGGCATCTGGTGCGCGCGGCATTCGCCCACGCTCCCGGATTCATGGAGCGTTGTCATCATTCTGGCATGCCTCGGCGGCATCGCCTATTGCCTGCGCAGCATGGTGAAGTGCGCCAAGTGGGAAATGACCGCAGGTTCAGGATCAGGGGCTTTTCGGAATGATCCGCTCGCTGTCGCTCCAGCCGGTGCCCGCTGGAAATCCACGGTCTGGCAGGTACTGGCCGTCGTTGTGCTCGTACTCGGCGTCAAGGCGTTCGTGATCTCGCCGTATCACGCTGTCACCGACGGCGTGAGCCCGGAAATTCCCCAAGGCAGCAGTGTGTATGTTTACAAACTGGCGCGTCATTTTTCGGCGGGCGACATTGTTGCCTATCAGCAGGAAAACAAAGTCATGCTGGGACGTGCCGCACAGGACGGCCCTATGAAAGGCATACTGCAAATCGAGCGCAGCAATGAAACTCCGCGGCAGCTTGCCGCAGGCGACATCATCGGAAAAGTGGTCTTCAACACACGCGCGCAGCAGCAGGACCACGATCAAACTTTCGGCCAGGTCATCGAGTGCGAAGTCAAAACAGCCATGGACCTTGATACCGGCAAGCTGGCGGACCTGCCCGAAGAGGTCACGAACAAGGACACTATTTCGGAAACCGTCCTCGATGCCGTCGCATGGATGGAACATGAAGGGATGGATATATTCCTCGACACACGCCCCCATTGCTTCAGCGTGGGAATGCGCGTGATTCCCCGGGACAAAGACCAATGGGAACACCTTGGAGCGCCGCAGTTGGCGGCGGTCCTCGACGCCTCGATCACGACACCGGCAGTCAGTGTAAAACTGGAGCCGCTCGACATGGGGGCGACTTACGTTTTCCAAACCCGCGAAGGTGGCAAAGGCATCCTGCAAATCCTCGGTACAGGAGACCATGGCATGAAGATTCGCTACAAAATGATACGGCGGTCTTCGGGGGCGCAGACAGCATCCGAACCGGAGGTATCCAGGGACTTCGTGGTCTTCCACCCGGTCGGCAGAAACACGGCGATCATGGATGCGGCAAGAGACCTGGTCACGGCACGGAACTGGCAGTTGAAGGGCGAACGGGGCAATGACGAAGGGGTGACCATCGAAGCCGCGGATGCCGGTGGCAGGAAGATAACCTTCAATGAAAAACCGCAAGCAGATGGCGTGTCCCGCTTCACGATCAGCGCGGAACCTGGCGCGGAAATGTCCGCGTCCGGCATCGGGGCACAGCTTTCACAACGCGGTGTGTTCGGCAATAATGCTTCCCCTGCCGCCGGGGGCGGTCCTCACGCAAGCGGGAGAATAGCGGGCGTTTCCATTCTCGCCCCCGTGGCGCTCCTCATCGTTGCCGGTTTCTTCGTGCTCGGGGGACTCATTGCCCGAAAATCCTCCCTGCGTAGGGCGGTCTTCATCACCCTGATTGCGATTATTGCCATCGGAACCGGCGTCGCGTTCGTGCTTTTCAAGAAAGTTCCACAGTCTTTGACAGTGGTGACGGGCGGCTCAAGTGCATCCGCTCGCAGCGACTCCCCTGTCCCACAACACATCAGCCTGAACAAAGAATATTCGGCGATGTTGCATCACGACAACGTGGACCTGCATTACGCCATTTTCTACAATGGCGTTTTCGACTCATCGGGTGGCTGCACTTTCAACACCCATTCTCTGAAATGGCTGGAGGATTTCAACATCACGCTGAAAAACGGACGCACGTTCGGCTACCAGCGCGAATCCGTGTACGCCGATTTTTTCCTCAAGATCAACGGCCGACAATTCGATTTTCGCAAGGGCCGCATCTTCGTGCTGCACGACGACGGCACCGTGGACCAGCTCGATTTGTATCCATCGCTGGATGTCGCGCGGGACATGCGCGCGCTGGCCGGTCTTATCGCAAATAAAAGCGTCGACGCGGCATCCATTTCCACCGTGCAGCCTGTGCCGGTTTCCGCGGAACAGTTGGCTCGGGACCCGCAATTGCAATTCCTCGCATGGCAGGATGAAAATAAAGACCTGTTGCAGCCGCATGCGTGGCACAGCGATGGAACACCAGTGCAGGACAAAGACGAATTAAAATGGATCAAAGGACTGGCTCCGACACCCGTAAATGTCCATGGAACCAGCGAAGTAAAGAAGAACCCACGCTTTTTGTTTCTCTGGTTTTCGCATCCGGCGATCGACAACGACAGTTTCAAGCGCGTCAGGCTGTTCGATCCAAGTGGAAAACCGCTGGAATTGGGTGCGGCAGGATCGATATCCTACAATTCCGTATCGCCCGATGAATCCAATGGAAATACGGGATGGATCACCTACACCATCAGCCCGGGAAATGCCGGACATATCCCGGCATCCGCCAACATCCGGCTGGATTACAGCGTTGGGCCTTGGACGATGGGCGGCGATATCCCCAGGGACTACAGTGGAGTAGAATCGCTTGGCAATCATACAATGTTGGGTTCGCTCGGCCAGACCGCGAGTGGAGAAGCCTTCATCAGCATCACCTCCAGCAACACCGAGGAGCCCGACGTTCATTACGATTTTGTCGCCCTCACCAATGATGGCCACAGCATCGGCCACACTGGACTACGGACATCCGGATTTCCAAATCTCCTCACCGAGACCTTTAATTTTCCGGTAAAACTCGATTCGGTAAAAGCATTCCGCCTACGCACGCGGCCGATCAGGAAAGTGGAATTCAAGAATATCCCTATCCAAGCAGGGCAAATACCAGTTGGCGCAAACATTCCGGCTTTCGGGCCGGTAACGGAACGAATGGTGCCTGTGGCCGGGGCAACGGCGGGAGCGTATTTCATCAGCTTCAAGTCAGGTGAAATTCTTACGCCTCCGCCAAGTTTGCCCGTGCATGACGACAAGGCCGGCAATGAATGGATGACGAAGAACGGCGCGGACGCCGTTGCCGAAGAGCTTGCAACCGGGCCCAGGCTATGGGGCTACGGATGCGTGTTTTCCGAAGTGGAGAATGATCGCTGGGAAACAATGACCGCGCCGCAAATCGCGGATGCCATTTCCGGTACCAGCTTCAAGGAGGAAGCGGCCGCCCACGATCCGAAGGCGCTGCCATCGACCTTCCTTTTCAAAACTCGCGAAGGCGTATCCGGCATTCTGCAAATCACCGGCTTCGGCGAGAATCCGAGGAGCGTCAAGATTCGCTACAAGGTGGCGCAAACAGCCGCGCAGCTCGCACAACAAGGCTGGCAGATGTGGAAGGCACAACGGATGGACGAGGCTGCGTCGGCATTCACCGGGGCAACGCGGCTCGCCCCGGATGATTTCAATGCATGGAACGGCCTGGGATGGGCGACATTTAACGCAGGCAAGCTGTCCGAGGCAAAGGAGGCTTTTCAAAAAGTCCTGTCATTGCAACCGGACCATCCCGCCGCGTTGAACGGCATGGGACAATTGTATCTCGCGCAGGGGAATTACTCACAAGCCGAGCCGTGCCTGTTGAAAGGGGCCCAGCAAGGCGCCTCGGCATCCTGGTACGGCCTTGCAAGGCTATACTTACTCGAGGGTAAATTCGACGAAGCCGGAAAATGGGCGGGCAAGATCGTGGAATCCGGACAAGCCGACCCGACCGTTCAGAAGATGCTCGAAGCCGCCCGATCCAAACATCTGCCCGAGGACCTTCGCGTAATGATCGGGCCGGTGGCGGCCACAAAACACCCGGTCGGAACGCCTTTGCCTGCTGCATCGGCTGCCAAAACTGACCCGGCTCCAACGCAGAATCCCGTGGTGATCAATGCCCTTCCGGACGGCACATACTCGATGAACCGCAAGACATTCGATCTCGCCGGAATTTCCGCACAGCTCAAGGAACTCGCCGCCGGTCAGGGCAAACCCGCAATCATCATCCGCGCAGCGAAGACGGTGCCTTATCAAAACATCGTCAACGCGCTCGATGCCTGCAAAGCAGCAGGTATTACCGACGTCGCATTCAGTATTCCGGCGGATGCCGCCGATGCCGCGACGTCCGCGGCCCGGGAGTGGCTTAAACTTATCGATACCGGCAATTATTCCCAAAGCTGGAAAGAAGCTGATGGTTTTTTTCAAGCCGGGGTATCCAGCGACATCTGGACGCGTCAGATGGAAACATTCCGGAAGCCACTGGGCGCCATGGCCGCCCGCAAGTTGAATTCCGCGAATGAAGTCCGCTCCCTGCCCGGCGCGCCCGATGGCGATTACGTCGTGATGCAGTTCGACACGTCGTTCACGGCAAAACAGGCCGCGGTGGAGACCGTCACCTTCACGCTGGAAAAGGATGGTCATTGGCGGGCATCCGGGTATTTCATCAGGTAATTATCGCATGGAATCTGTAACACATTACAAAGCACCGTGGAGCAAGGGACTGGTCCTCATGTCCGCCGTGGCCACGCTCCTGTGCCTGGGCATTGCATTCGGGACGCCGCTGCTGCAGCAGCCGAAACACGGGAACTGGCTGGCGATGCGCCTGCGCTGGCTCCCGCTGGCGTTTATGCCCGCATGCGCGCTCTTCACGGTCCGCGGCTACACGATCACGCGCGGCGAGATCCTCGTGCACCGGCTGCTTTGGGCCACGCGTCTCCCACGCACGGGATTACAATCGACAAGTGTCGATTCCGAAGCCATGCGCAAAAGCATCCGCACGTGCGGCAATGGCGGATTCTTCTCCGTCACGGGTTTTTACTGGAACAAAAAGCTGGGATCTTACCGCGCCTATGTCACCGATCCGCAGCGGGCCGTGGTGCTCCGCTACGCCAGGCGCACCGTGGTGGTGTCGCCCGACAGGCCCGTGGAATTTGCCCGCGAACTGGAAGCAGCGAATTGACCTCTGGAAATTCAACCTCCCCGGCCGGCGACATTTTCGCCACCACGCGCTGGACTGTCGTGCTCGCCGCAGGCCGCAGAGGCACGCCAGTGGCCGATAATGCGCTCGAAGAACTTTGCCGCAATTACTGGTTTCCGCTTTACGCCTACGTCCGCAGGCGCGGCCATGCAAAGGAGGATGCCGAGGATTTGACCCAGGCATTTTTCGCGCGCTTTCTCGAAAAAAATTACATCGAAGGTCTCAATGCCGAGCGCGGACGATTCCGCGCATTTCTTCTCGCCGCATTGAAACATTTCCTGGCTAACGAATGGGACAAATCCCGGCGGCAAAAGCGCGGGGGCGGCATCGCAAACCTCTCGCTTGACTGGCAGACCGCCGACACACAGTTCGACATTGCCGATACATCCGCACCCGCACCCGACAAGGCGTTTGACCGTGAATGGGCCACGGCGCTGCTTGGCAAGGTGATCGGGCGCCTGCGTTCTGAAATGGCGGCAGCAGGCCAAAGCATGACACAATTTGATACCTTAAAAGCCTTTCTGACTGCCGGTAAGGGCGCAGTGCCATATATCGATGCCGCAAAAACCCTAGGAATGGACGAAGGCGCGGTACGCGTGGCCGTCCACCGCCTGCGCAAGCGTTACCGCGCCCTGCTCCGGGACGAAATCGCACAGACGCTGGCTGATCCCTCGCTCGTGGATGAGGAAATGAGATCGCTTTTCAGCGCTTTTGGCGAATGACCATTTCACACTCGCCCCTTGGAATCCGGGGCAAATCCTGTAGCCTCAGCAGGATGGATCGAATATTTGCGATCATTTTTCTGTTCACGGCTTTTGCCGCCTCCGCGCAGGATCCCTCCGATGATACCCGCGGTCTAGGCGGCCTTGCCGAGGTGGAGCTTTCCGCGCTTTCGAATTCCAATCTCAGCCCGCTTGGAAAAGCAGCCCTCTCCATCGAACCAACGCTCTGGAAACATGCCGAGACCTCGAATTTCATCTATCATTTCTTCCACGGCTTCATCGCCACCCCTGTATCTGTGGAGGCGGAGTATTACTATCGTGTGATTGCAAAGGATCTCGGCAAGGACACGACGCAATGGGAGCACAAGTCGCACATCTATATATTCGAAAAGCCGGCGGACTGGGCGGAGTTCCAGAAGAAGGCATCGCTCGAGCCGTGGACCGGGGGCATTCACAGCGGGGACGATCTTTTCATCCAGCGCAATCCGGAATACAAATTCAAGGGCCGCACGCTCGGGCATGAAATCACCCACCTGGTGGTCCACCGTTTCTTCGGCAGCGGGGTGCCGATCTGGCTGAACGAAGGCTATGCGGAGTACGCCTCGATCCTCGGTTACGCGGCTTACCAGCGCGCCCGCAACTATATTTCGAAGCCCGCCTCCGATCCCATTGCGCCGGAAGATTTCATGCCCCTCGAAAAATTGGCGGATGCCATGGCCTATCCTGCGGATGTAAAAGAAGTGCGCGTTTTTTACGCCGAGTCGGAGAAACTGGTCCGTTTCCTGATCAAGGATGACACTCAAAAATTCGTCGAATTTCTCGACGCGATGTCGAAAGGCAATAAAATGGAAACGGCCCTGTCGAAAGCCTACGGAGGCAGATTCACGGGCGTCGGTGGACTCGAAAATGAATTCAAGATATATGCGACCAGGGATTATGTTGCGAAATAGCCTGGCGCTGGCAGCAATCGCGACATTGCAATGTGCAAATGCAGGATACTCCCAGGGCACTACCTCCTCACCATGGCCATGGGCTTCCCCCTCGCCTTCGGCGGCGTCCGCCATGGGCCAACCTCCTCCGCGTGACATCCCCCTCGTCGAAAAAAAATGGGAGGAGCTTTCCGACACGCAACTGGGCGCGAATGGCGAAGCCGCGCTCTCCATAAAACCCGGGAAATGGAAACACGCCGAGACGGACCATTTCATCATCCATTTCCGGCGCGTCACTGAGGCGCACAAAGTGGTGCGCGAGATCGAATATGATTTCTGGTTTGTGGCGAAGACCCTGGGGGCCAAGCCGGAACAATATGCCCGCAAGTCACACGTGTTCGTGTTTGAGGATGAAACCGAGTGGAAGAAATTCCTGATCGATACCAACTGGCCCTCGTGGGTGGGAAGTTTCGCCGCCCGCGAGGGGCTTTTCCTTAACATCAGGCGGATGGAACAGGGCGGGCTTTTCGATTCCCACACGCTTGCGCACGAGACAACGCACGCCGTGGTTGCACGTCTCTATCCCAATGAACGCTGGCCGGTATGGTTAAGCGAGGGGTTTGCAGAATACATGGGGGGCGCCAGCGTGGCGACGCGCAATCATCAACTCATCAAGAGCTATCAGAAAGACCTGGACACGCAGATGTCACTGGAAGAGATGTTCGCGACCCAGCGTTATCCCGACGATGTCGACAAGGTTCGCGACCTCTACCGGACAAGTGAAAAATTCGTCCGGTTCCTCATGAATGAACTGCCGCCGTACCGTTTCCGGAAATATGTCGAGGCGGTACTCACAAGCAAGGATGGCCAGGCGGCTTTCATGCAGGTCTACGGGGACAAGTTTCCAACCCTCGATGCCTTCCAGAAAAAATTCACCACATTTTCGAAGTAATCTCCGCAATGTCCGGCGGGAAATCACTTTTAAAAACAGAACCGACGCCGGGGCAAGTCACTTATTGAGCAAGGGATTCCACGGGGGCGTGTAGCTGCCGCTCTGCTTGGGCGCCGGATTCCCGGTGCCTGATGGTGAACCCGATGGTGACTTTTGCCCCGTCTCTTCCCGCTTCCTTTGCAATGCCACTTCCAGATTGCGCTGCGCATCGGGATACCCGGGAGCCATCTGGAGCGCCTGCTTGAAGCAGTTGATCGCATCATCCGTCTTTCCCATCGCAAAGAATGTCACGCCGAGGTTAAGCAACGCAGGTGGGCTCGGGCTGAGTTTCAGTACCTTGATATACTGCTTGACGGCTTCGTCATACTGCCTTGAAAGGCGCAAACCATCCGCATAGTTCATCACTACCGCCGGTTGGTTCGAGTCAATGTCCACTGCCATCTTATATTGCTCCAGGGCCTCGGGAAGACGCCCCTTCGCGCTCAAAGCGAGGCCGAGGTTGTTGTGCACCTCGTAAAGATAAGGCTTCAATTCGACACTGCGTTTCCAATTCTCCAGCGCACCGTCGAAATCACCCCGCATGAACAGGATCGCCCCGAGGTGGCTGTGGGCCTGCCACGATTTTTCGTTCTTTGACAGCGTGTCTCTCCAGAGCCTTTCCTTGTCCTGAAAAGTCCACGCGCGCTCGGCTGTAAATATGCAAAAAAAGCATATAATGGCTATCCCGGTCACGTTCATGAGATAGTTGACCGGCGTGCGCAATTGCTGGCGGAAATGGAGCGCGCCCGCGACGCAGAGGGCGATCACCGACACCATCGGGGTGTATTGAAAATGGTCAGCTACGAGCGTCAACCGCATGTATGCCATCTTCACAAAGCCGAGGATCGGAAACAACAGGGCAACAAAAAATCCGAGACCGAAGATTACGTGCCTGCCCCAGGTTTCGCGCTTGTACCATGCCCAGATGAAGACACCGAGGAAAGGCAGGCCGGGGAGCATCAAAAGAAGATTCCAGGCTAGTTCGGGCCAGTTGGGCACCATTACCTTCGCTTCATGCCATTGGGGGTAAATGAGTACCAGATCCACTGGAAAAACGATTTTGTACACATAAAATCCGAGCGCAAAGCAGGCGCCGGCCAGACGGGTAACAATCCCGCCTATCGGCACAATTTCCTGCCCGATGGCCCGGGTGACTTGAAACCACCATGTCACCACCCCGAAAACAAAGGCGATGGCGAAGAAAGGAACCGATTGCCTGAGATCGGGAAAAGTGAGCAGCTTGTACATCTGCACTTTCCCGTACCAAAGCAAAGGCGTGACCAGAGCCAGAAACCAGAAGAATGCAAACCATCCCCATTGCCAGCAAAGCAGGACGCCGGACATGCTCCATACTGCGAAGAGCAACAGGACAGTCATGAAATACAACCCCTCGCGAAGGTTCGTATCCGTGAGTTGGTCATGAAGCAGTTTCATTACCGCCGCGCAAAGCGGAGTAAGCAGGATTATGAAACACGCCAGGCCTGCGTATTGCCACAACTGCCAGAGGCAATATCCGCCTGCACACCAGCAGACAAACGTCACCACCGTAGCAAGGAAATACAACACCTGCATGATCTCCAGCCGGATCGCCCACCCGCGCTCCCACCAGACATAAAGGAGGAGTACGAACGGCACCATGACGATCGCAGTCTTGGCCAGCAGCGCTATCACGAACATGGCAATGGTCATTGCGTAATCCCCCGGGCGTTTCGTTCGTTGAAACTTGATCCACGCCAGCATCATTACAAGGAACAGCGCCATCGAGAGCGTGTTTTTCAACTCCGATATCCACGCCACCGATTCCACACACACGGGATGCACACCCCATACGAAGGATGCTATCCACGCGCCAGGGATCCGCATTTTCTCCAACACCAGCCACAGCAGCAGCACACAGGTGGCATGCAGCAGCACATTGACGATATGGTAACCCGGCGCACCGAAACCACGGTCTGCCGGCGGGGTGCGGGGCTCGTTGTTGCCAAAGAGACGCCATTCAATCCACAAGGCCGTGGACGTGGCTGGAAAATAGTCCGCCGAGCCCCGTGCCTCCACCGGGAACCAGATTTTTCCAAGACCGGCCCATGATTCGGGATCGGTAAAACCGGAACCCTGCTGGATCAGCGGATTCTGCGTCAGGAGCTGGTCATCGTCATAGATGTATCCTCCATACATCGCCGGGATATAAATGATGACGACTGCGAAAAAGAGGAGGACCCCCTTGAGCAGCATTTTCTCCAGCATTTCCTCTGTCATGGGAGGACGCGGCGGAGGTTTCGGAATATCTGATTTTTTTCTTCTACCCATGGGAATTATAAAAAGGATGAGGGGATGGCCACCTGGTGGATGGCGATGAATTTGAGTGTGCCTGTGTTGCCCGGTGAACAGGCATGGTTGTGAACGCCTTCAATGATTTTGAATACAAGGTGAATTGAGACGCTATTTTCTACGGTGCTGCGGCTGCTTTAACGTCTGCAGTTTACTGTCGTCCTTACCGATCTCCTCGTATTTAAGATCGGAGGCGCGCACCTGGACTACTTTTCCATCCGCAACCAGCCGGACCATCCACCCCTTAAGGCTGGTGCCGAGGCGTTCGGTGGAATAGAGAGGGTTGTAGCCACTGGCGGTGGTCATCTGCTGCACGGTGGTTGTCTCCGCTTCCTTTGATGCGGCATTTATCGCCTGGGTTTCACCGGCTGCCAGGGGAAGCTTTCTGGTTCCACTGTCAAAAACAAAGTACTTGCTGCTTCCAACCTGCGCGCCAAAAAAATACCATTCCAGTTGGACTTCATCCGGCACAGTGCTGAAGTTCCGGACCGCGATGGCCAGGACGGTTTGATGAATTTGCGAGACCTTGTTTTCGTAGGTGGTGGTGGACAGCCCCTGCCCGCCATTTCCGGTGAAACGGCCATGCTCATCCTTGGTATTTTTCCCGACGCTGGTGGCCCCACCGCTGCTGACGACCTTCACATCAACGCTCACGCTATGTGAGCGCGCGGAGAGAGGTATCCCGGCGGCGGGAAGCTGCCCGCTGGCATTAAAACCTGCAAAGCAGAGAACGAATGATAAAATGAAAATGCTCTTGAACATGGGAGACAGGAGAAACTTTTGCAGCATTGCCGTTTTCTCGTTCATGCGTCAAGAATAACGCTCAACGTAACCACCCTGGACAGGAACTGCGTTCCAACATGTCGGCGACACCGCATTCATCCGTGATTCCCTGTTAATTCCGAAGATTATGCTTTGAGAATCAGACTGTTGGCTGCATCTTTCACCTCTAATACCCAGCTATGAGACGAGCGATATATCCCGGAAGTTTTGACCCTGTGACCAACGGCCACCTCGATGTGATCCAGCGGGCCAGCCATTTGTTCGACGAGGTGATCGTGGCTGTGGCGTTCAACGATGCAAAGAATCCCCTCTTTTCAGCAGAGGAACGTGTGGATCTGCTCACGAAGACCGCGGGAAAAACACCAAATGTGACGATTTCCAGTTTCGATGGCCTGCTGGTGGAATTTGCCTTGGAAAACGGGGCTTGCGCACTGGTTCGGGGGCTACGGGCGGTATCAGACTTTGAATTTGAGTTCCAGATGGCCCTGATGAACCGGAAATTGCGACCCGAAATCGAGACTGTTTTTTTGACACCAAAGGAAGAATACACTTATTTAAGCTCAAGAATCGTGAAAGAAATCGCCAGACTGGGAGGAAATGTGGAAGAATTCGTACCAGAGATCGTGGCGCAAGGCCTGGCGGTGAAGTTTTCCACCAAATAGGACATATTTCACACGGACGACTATTAATGGGGGGTAATATGAAAGTTCATCTTAGACAGATTCCAGAAGAGGGTTTGCACATTGAAGGGGAAGAGAGCCACATTGACCTTGATCCAGGCGACGAGTACCTGAAGTGCCTCACCCCGGTGCAATATACACTGGATGTCGGCCTTTCCGAGGACGGCCTTTTTGCCACGGGAGCGGTCGGGGTCGACCTGGAATTGCAATGTGTGAGCTGCCTCGAAAAATTCGAATATCAGCTCAGAGTGCCGGATTTTGCGATGCAAACTGAACTGGAAGGGGCCGAAACAGTGGACTTGACGCCCTTCGTTCGCGAAGATATTTTGCTCAACCTTCCTCATTACCCCCGGTGTGACTGGGATGGGCAAAAGGTTTGCGAAGGCGCGCTTAGGTTTACAGGCAAAGCGGCCCCTGAAAAGGCGAGCGAACCGATTCCCGCTGCTGAAGCATGGAGTGAGTTGGACAAGTTAAAAGTTAAAAAGAGAAAGTAATTATGGGAGTTCCAAAACGTAAAACATCGAAGATGCGTCTCCGGACGCGCAAGGCAGCCAACCGCTGGCATGCTCCGCAGCTCGTGAAATGCGGCCAGTGCGGCAGCAGCGTCCGTTCGCACACCGCCTGCCCTTCCTGCGGATACTACAAGGGTCGCCAGGTCCTGACCATCGAAGCAGCCTGATTTTTCCTGCGTGGAAACAGCCGTCCCGCACAAAGTGGCGGGACGGCTGAATTTTTTAGTTGCACGATTCCGCGCTTCTGCACGAAATGGGTTTATGAAGATAGCACTCGATGCCATGGGAGGGGATTACGCTCCCAAAAACATCATTGCCGGTGCTGTAATGGCCCTTCGTGAATATCCGCAAATCACCAAACTGTTCCTGGTCGGTGACACGTCCCGCATTGAGGCGGAACTGAAGGCGAATCATTTCTCCGATCCCCGTATCGAGATCGTTCACACCACGCAAATCGTGGACATGAATGACAGCGGTCTGGACGCCGTGCGCCGCAAGAAGGACTCGTCCATCAGCCGCGCGGTCGAATTGGTGAAAACAGAGGCTGCGGATGCCGTGGTCAGCGCGGGCCACACAGGAGCAGCCGTCACCGCCTCGCTCATCAAGCTCCGGACCCTGCCCGGCATCGACCGGCCGGCCATCGCCAGCATCATGCCCACGGAGAAGAACCGGTTCGTCCTCATCGATGCGGGCGCCAACCCCGACCCGAAACCGGAAAACCTCGTGGAAAACGCCATCATGGGAGCCGCCTATTCCCGACATGTCCTCGGTTATGCCAACCCCAGCATCGGCCTCATGTCCATCGGCACCGAGGAGGGAAAGGGAGACGATTTCACCACGAAGGCGTTCGATCTTTTGAAAAAAAGCGGACTGAATTTCAGGGGCAATGTCGAGGGGCACGACCTTTTTGAGAATCCCGTGGAAGTCGTGGTCTGCGATGGATTCACCGGCAATGTGGTGCTCAAGACCTCCGAGGCCATCGCGCACGCCATTTTTGCATGGGTAAAAAACGAGGTGATCAAAGGTGGTGTGCTCGCAAAGATTGGCGGCATGCTGGTCAAACCCGCGCTCTCCGTCATTAAAAAGAAAACCAGTTCCGATGAAGTCGGCGGCTCTCAATTGCTGGGCGTGAACGGCATCACGATCATCGCCCACGGCGGCAGCTCCGCCGCCGCGATCAAGAACGCGATCCGTACGGCGATGGAATCCATCACCCATCACGTAAATCCCCATATCATAGAGGAAATCAAACGTTACAATGAAGCGAGTACAGCCCCGCAGCCCGCGTCTGCTTAAGCCCAAACGCACGGTCTCAATCATCGGCACAGGCAGTTATCTGCCTGAACGGATCATGACCAATGCGGAACTCGAGCGCATGGTCGATACCTCGGACGAATGGATCCGCACACGCACCGGCATCAGCGAGCGCCGCATTGCCGCGAAGGATGAATACACGAGTGACATGGCTGCAAAGGCGGCAAAGGCGGCGATCGAGCAGGCGGGAATTTCACCGGATGAACTCGATCTGATCATCGTCGCCACTGTGACGCCCGACATGCCTTTCCCGAGCACGGCCTGCCTCGTGCAAAGGATCCTGAAAGCAAAGCGCGCGGCATGTTTCGATGTCTCCGCGGCATGCTCCGGTTTCGTTTACGCGCTGGAAATCGCCCAGCAGTTCATCACCAGCCATACCTACAACACCGTGCTCGTGATCGGTGCGGACAAACTCAGTAATCTCATCGACTGGACCGACCGCAATACATGCGTCCTCTTTGGCGACGGCGCCGGCGCGGCCATCCTGCGCAACCGCTCGGGTTCGCACGGCGTGATTTCCAGCTACATGGGCAGCGATGGCAATTTCGCGGACATTCTCTCGATCCCCGGGGGCTCATGCCGCATGCCGCTCTCGCCGGAGGTGCTCGACAAGCGCCTGAACACGATCAAGATGTCCGGCAAGGAAGTGTATAAACAAGCGGTAAACGCCATGCTCACCGCCGCGAAGACCGCGCTGGAACAATCGGGACTGAAAGCCGAGGACCTTGCCTGTGTCATCCCCCACCAGGCCAACATGCGGATCATCGAGGCGATCGCGGACCGCATGAAACTGCCGCTCGACCGGTTCCTGGTCAACCTGGACCGCTACGGCAACACGTCGGCAGCGGCCGTGGCAATCGCGCTGGATGAGGCAAACAGGACGGGCCGCATGAAAATAGGCGACTATGTATTGCTGGTTGTTTTCGGGGGAGGACTCACATGGGCAAGCTCGGTGATCCAATGGTAGAGGGTTTAGTGGTGGCCAAACACGCCTGGCCGGGGTTCTGACGCCATGCTCATCGATACTCACGCGCACCTCGATTACCCGGATTTTCAGGAGGATTTCGCCGCTGTACTGGAACGCGCCGCAGCCGCCGGGGTCACCCGCATGATCTCCATCGGCACTTCGGTGGAAAGCAGCCGCCGGGCCGTGGAACTGGCGGAAAAATATCCGCAAATCTACGCGGTGATCGGCGTGCATCCCACCTCCGTGCTGGAGGCGGAGCCGGACATCATCACGCCGTTGCGGGAACTCGCAAAAAGCCCCCGCGTCGTCGCAATCGGCGAGACAGGGCTGGACTATCACCGCCTGCCCAGCCAGCAGATCAAGAAGGACGACGCATCAAAATTGTCCGGCGCTTTGCTAAACGAAGTCCCGGCACAGATCGAAAACGCAATCCAGGATGGCGCTTACAAATCCGCGCAATCCGATTTGTTCCAGCAGCAGCTCGACCTCGCCTGCGAACTCGGCCTCAACGTAGTGATCCACCAGCGCGACGCATGGGATGACACGCTGGAAATTCTTCGTGACTACACCGGGAAGGTGCGCGGGGTGTTTCATTGCTTCGGCAGCCCCTTCGAGCAGGCGAAGCAAGTGTTGGAACTCGGCCACATGATTTCATTCACGGGCATCGTGACTTTCAAAAATGCCGCTCTCGTCCAAGAGGACGCCACGCTGGTCCCCGATGAATCGTACATGGTGGAAACGGACTGCCCTTATCTGGCCCCCGTCCCCTACCGTGGCAAACGTTGCGAGCCCGCCCACACCCGCCTGGTGGCTGAAACCGTGGCCCGGCTTCGCAACCGCCCGCTGGAGGAAATCGCCGCCCAGACCACACGCAACGCGGAGGGATTTTTCCGATTTCCATGAGCGAACCGGATGACGAATTAAAGCCAACGAGGTTCGTGTTCCTCGATCCGGGCGGCAAACGCTGGCCGCGCCTCAGGATCGCGCTGTTGTTCCTCGGCATCCTTTTGTTCGCCGGTTTGATTTGGTTCGTGGAAGCGCTGTTCGTCAAACCCCAGTTGCGCCTTCCCGCCTCGGTGCAGCTCATGAAGGGAAAACTGACGGCCCTCCAGAAACTTTCGCCGCCCTCGCTGCGTGCCGATTCCTGGCAGAAATACTATCCGGCCTCCCAAGCTTCCCGCGACAGGATCAACAAATTACGGGAACAATTGCACCCGCATCCGAAGAAAAGCGCGGAAATCCGCATGGGATTCTATGTGAACTGGGACGAGAATTGTTACGAGTCCCTGGAAAAGCATGCGGATAAACTCACGCACGTATGCCCGCAGGAATGGATGTCCGTGGTGGACGGGACCGGGAATTTACGCGTGGAGGAGGACATACGGCTGGAGCATCTCGTGGTGGCAAAGAATCTCGTCCTCATGCCGATGCTGAACAACCTGAATGAGGACACCTGGCAGCCGGAGGCTGTCGAGAATCTCGTCAGCGGGCCGATGGATCGCCGGGACAAGTTCATAGTCAACTTGCTCAGCCGGCTTGACGAAGCGAAAGCAGGCGGGGTGGTCATCGACTGGGAGCAGATCGACCCCGTTTACCAGACGAAGATGACCGATTTCCTTCAGAAAGTTGCAGCGGCGCTTCATGCCGTGGACAAGGAACTCTGGCTGGTCGTGCCAATGGGCGATGAAATCAAAATGTATGACCTCGAGGCGCTGGCTCCCATTGTGGATCACTTCATCGCCGTTCTCTACGATGAGAATTCCGAGACGGATTCGCCCGGCCCCCTCGCCTCGCAGGAGTGGCTGGAAGGCTGGCTGCAGGTCATCAAGGGTTACGGCGAATCGAGCCAGTGGATCGGCGCGATAGGAGCTTACGGATACGACTGGAGTTCAAACCGGAAGAAGGCGGAAACCATCAGTTTTCAGGATGCCATGAGCCGGGCAAGCTACGCCGGAATTAAAACCGTTGGCGTCCAGGCACCCAGCTACAATGCCCAGTTTTCCTACGAGGAGCCTTTCGGGGACCACACGGTCTGGTTCCTCGATGCGGTCTCGTTTATCAACCATCTGCGCGCCATCCGCAGCGAGCAACTCGGCGGCATAGCAATCGCCCGGCTCGGCACGGAGGATCCCCAGATCTGGGATGCTCTTTCCATCCCCTACACCGCTTCCCTGAGCAAGACTTCCCTGCGTTTATTTGAAAAGCTTTTGACCTCTAACATGGTGACCAACGTCGGCCAGGGTGACGTAGTCTCGGTGGGTGATACCCGCGATGACGGCGCGCGCAGTCTCCGCGTTGAGCAAAGCGGTCTTGTCACCGCGACCTATACGGACTTCCCGACATTTCCAATCCTCTATCACCAGGGGGCGGGCGACGAACACCAGGTCGTGCTGACTTTTGACGATGGCCCTGACCCGAAATGGACACCCCTGATTCTGGATATCCTCAAGCAACGCAACATCAAGGCAACATTCTTTCTGGTGGGGAGACAGGCCGAGGATTATCCCGGGCTCGTCCGGCGGATCGTGGATGAGGGGCATGAGATCGGCAGCCACACCTACACCCACGCAAACCTCAGCGCGATCTCCAAGGAACAGATCTCCATCGAGTTGAACGCAACCCAGTTCCTGCTGGAAAGCATCACAGGTCGCTCCACCACCCTGTTCCGCCCCCCCTACAACGCGGATTCGCGCCCAAGCAATATCGACGAACTGGAGCCGTTGAAAGTCGTGCAGGAACAGTTCGGTTATCTCATCATCCTGGAAAGCGTCGACCCGGAGGACTGGGCGCGTCCCGGCACGGATGAAATCGTGCAGCGTGTAAAACAACAGCGACATATGGGTAATGTCGTCCTCCTGCACGATGCGGGCGGCAACCGCTCGCAGACAGTGGAAGCCCTGCCGAGGATCATCGATTACCTCCAGACACGCGGTGACAAAATCGTATCATTCAGCCAGCTCCTGAATATTCCCCGCGACGAACTGGTGCCGCCGGTGAAGTCGGGCGAAATGCTCTGGACGCGCCTCATTACGGGAACAGGGTTTCGTGTCTGGCGGGCACTGGAGCAATTTCTATGGGCGTTCATGATCGCCGCTACCACGCTCATCGTCCTTCGCACGGTCATTATCGCGGTGCTCGCCTCCCGGCATCACAGGCGGTTTTACTCGTCCGACGAAGCTCCATATCACCCCCCTCTAAGCATCATCGTCGCCGCATATAACGAGGCAAAGGTGATCCAGGCGACGTTGAGATCCGTGGTGGACACAGACTACCCCGGCGTGATCGAAGTGGTGGTGATCGATGACGGCTCGACCGACCAGACCGCCGCGGAGGTAAGGAAATCCGTGTTTGTGGACCACCGCATCCGGCTGATCGAGCAGACGAACGGGGGCAAAGCATCCGCCCTGCGTACCGGACTCAAGGATTCGAAATACGACATCCTCGTTTTCCTCGATGCCGACACCCATTTCGACCGCTCCACCCTGACACAGCTTGTGCAGCCACTCATCGATCCCCGGGTCGGGGCGGTCTCAGGCCACGCAAAAGTCGGGAACCTCCGCACATTCATCGCGCGCTGCCAGTCGCTGGAATACATCTGCGGGTTCAACCTCGAGCGCCGGGCTTATGCCGAGTGGAACTGTATTACAGTGGCACCCGGGGCGGTGAGCGCGTTGCGGCGCGAGGCCATCGAAGCCGTGGGCGGGTTCAGCACCGATACCCTGGCGGAGGACACCGACCTCACGCTCAGCCTTCACAAGAAAGGGTACCGCATCGACTACGCCCCGTATGCCGTGGGGTGGACCGAGGCTCCCGAGAGCTATTCCACACTCGCGAAGCAGCGTTTCCGCTGGGCCTTCGGCACTTTGCAATGCCTCTGGAAACATCGCGATCTCGTGTTCAACCCGCAATACAAGGCGCTCGGCTGGTTCAGTCTTCCGAGCATCTGGTTTTTCCAGATCATCCTCATCGCCTTCACGCCGATCGTCGATTTCCTGCTTCTCTTTTCACTCATAGAGGGTGGCGCCTCGAATATGTGGATCTACCTCGTGGTTTTCTTCTTCATGGACTTCATGCTGGCCGTAATGGCCTGCTGGATGGACGGTGAAAAACTTCTCAAGGCATGGTCGATCCTCCCCATGCGCCTTATGTACCGTCCCTTGCTCAGTTGGGTGATCTGGCGTTCCATCTTCAAGGCGCTCAAGGGTGTCTGGGTAACGTGGGGAAAACTGGAACGCACCGCCTCGGTGGTCGTACGGGGCAACAACGTAAAAACCGATGCATAACCCAATGACATTGCAAAAAAAACGCCGGGCATTCTCCATACGGACTTCCTTCTTGTTTCGTCATTCGTCATTCGTCATTCGTCATTTCACCCTTCTACTTCTCATCACTGCTTGCTCGAAACAGGCTCCCCCACCCCCAACATCCGTCACTGAGCAACTCGTAATCCCCGAGCACGGCGCCTATACCGGGGCCTACATGGATTTCGGCGATAACGAGGACAGCGTCACCCTGGAAGCGATCGAAGACTTCGAATCGCTTGTGGGCAAGCACCAGGCAATAGTGGCCTCCTCCAGTTACTGGGGTGAACAAAGCTTCCCCACCGACAACATCAATCTCATCCACCGGCATGGATCGATCCCTCTCGTTTTCTGGTCGCCATGGGACAAACCCTACGAGGAAGACCGCGGACCGGACCGCTTCAGCCTCACCAACATCATTGATGGAAAGTGGGACGAATACATCGACGCATGGGCGCAATCGGCAAAGGAATACGGCCATCCATTTTTCGTTTCCTTCGCCAATGAAGTAAACGGCTCATGGTTCCCGTGGTCGGGCTGCTTTTACGGCGCCGAGACTCCGATTCCCAACACGAAGCCGGTAAAATACGAAGGCCCCGAGACATTCAAGAAAGCGTACCGCCACGTGGTCGACCGCGTGAGGGCAAAGGGCGCACGGAATATCATCTGGGTGCTCCACTTGATGAATTACTCAATCCCCCAGGATTACTGGAACTATGCCGCGTCCTACTATCCTGGCTCCGATTATGTGGACTGGATCGGCTTGAGCGTTTACGGCCAGCAATACACGGAAGACAGGTGGTCCCCTTTCCCACCGCTGCTGGACTGGCCCTACACGGAAATCTGCAAACTTGATCCGAACAAACCGATCATGCTCGCGGAATGGGGTTGCGGGGAGTTTCCAAAATTCGGCAGCAAATCGGACTGGATCAACGACGCCTTCCGCTCGATGAAAACCAAATATCCGCGTCTCAAGGCCGCCGTTTTCTGGCACGAACGCTGGCAGAACGAGGATGACACCTACAGTAACCTGCGCGTCAATTCCACACCCGAGTCCCTGGAGTCCTATCGCAAGGGCGTTGCCGATCCATTCTGGCTGGACCATCCCGTTTACAAGCCCGTCTCAAAATAAGGAACGTCCGTAGCTTCTCTTCGTTCTAGGCGATCGGAGACTGGCTCGATGTTCTGAGGAACGCCTCTTTCGAACCTATGGTGCATTCCTGGGGCACGTCGAATGGGATATTGCCGGACCTAAGGGATTCTGTCCCATAGTAACCGGTCGCAACCGACATACGGGCATCCCATGGAGATGGTCCGGAGGTTTTTTCTCCCCGTAGAAAACGGATGAAATCCTGGACGATCTGACCATCGGAACCGCCGTGGCCGTCATCAAACCTGGATATCGGAATCTCGAATATCTCCTGACCATGTTCCTTGTAGCAGTTGCGCTGATTCCAGAGATGGACGTGCGCGATTCCCTCATCGCTGGAAGTGTCCCCGAAGTTTTCGATGCGTCCCTCGGTACCGATGACGGTGTAATTGCGAACCGTATCGGGGGTATACTGACTCTGGAGATAGCAGGCTTGCACACCATTCTGAAGCTGCATGAGAATCATTGAGCTGTCTTCGACATCGATTTTCGGACTGTACTGCCCGGTCGCCTTGGGGGGCCAGTTCCTGCGATTGTCACTTACGGAAGGGGTTGGTTCGCCCGGCGCGCGCCGAGGAAGCTTGTCATATACGCTAAGTTTTCCCATGCCGGTTAC